>Ga0206908_1056_pt1 | contig 22962 bp, 19 predicted proteins | sample Alteio_BWOrgHeat_78_FD_152979 | JGI IMG/M metagenome (GOLD analysis project Ga0206908, IMG submission 152979) | Enriched cells from forest soil in Barre Woods Harvard Forest LTER site, Petersham, Massachusetts, United States -... | ecosystem: Environmental > Terrestrial > Soil > Temperate forest >... | reverse complement strand
GCAACCACAATCCGTGCGGGATTCCGCTGCCGCAGAGAGGCGATGGCCGCGCGCATGGTCGAGCCGGTCGCCAGGCCGTCGTCGACCAGGATCACGGTCTTTCCGCTCACATCGATCGGTGGACGGTCTCCGCGATAGGCTTTCTCGCGGCGCTCCAGTTCGGCGTACTCGCGGGCGGCAATGGCTTCGACGGCCTGGGGCGGGATGCGCATTCGCTCGATGATGTCGGGGGACAGCAACTTGATTCCGCCGGGCGCAATGGCGCCGATGGCCAGCTCCGGAATTTCGGGCGCGCAGAGCTTGCGGACCACCCACACGTCGAGGGGCGCGTGCAGTCTCCGGGCGATCTCGAAAGCGACGGGAACTCCGCCGCGCGGCAGGGCGAGAACTTGCACATCCTGCTGATCGGCGAACGCGAGGAGTAGCTCAGCCAGTTGCCGCCCGGCGTCGGATCGGTGGCGAAAGCGCATGGGCGCCTCCCTGCTGCAGGCCATTTTAGGGATGCGGACGTGGCGGCGAAAGGACGGCTGTCACGGATCTTGCCGCTGGACGTAGCGCCGGCCTTCGATCTCGTACTGGCCGCTGGCGACCCGGGCAATGGCCTCTGAATATGCCTGATGTTCTTCCACAAGGATGCGGGCGGCGAGCGAGTGGGCGTCGTCGGTTTCTAGCACCGCAATGACGCGCTGCAGGATGATCACGCCGTGATCCAGATGCTCGTCAACGAAGTGCACTGTGCAGCCCGCGACCTTCACGCCGTAGTCGTAGGCCTGCGTCTGGGCCTCGAGCCCCGGAAATGCCGGAAGTAGCGACGGATGAATGTTGAGGATGCGGTTGGAGAAGGCGTGGATGAACTCGGGCGAGAGCAGGCGCATGTAGCCGGCCAGGCAGACCAGATTCACGTTGTGCGCGCGCAGGGTGGCAAGCATGTCGCGATCGTGCTCGGCGCGGGGGCGGCCCTTCGAGACGTGGACCGCGGTTTTGAGGCCGAGGTTGGCGGCAGCGGCCATGCCGGGGGCGTCGGCGATGTTGGAGAGGACGATGGCGATTTCGACGTTAGGGAGACGGCCTTCGCGGATGTTTTTCGCGATAGCGAGAAAGTTGGAGCCGCGGCCGGAGAGGAGGATTCCAAGGCGGAGAGGGCGGGCGTTCGAGCTTATCAAGATCATTGGCACCACCGGAAGGCCATGAAAATAGCGGGACATCCGGAAGCGCGGGTGTGGACACCCGCGCAACAGCCGGTCAGGAGACCGGCGCTACGGGGTTGGGGTTGGTTGTAGTCCCCTCTCACGTGTACTGCACGCGGCGCTGATCGCCTTTGACGACGCGGCCGATGATGTGGAACTTCTCTTCGGCCCGCTCGAGGAGCGCCTTGGCGCGCGTAAATTTGGCTGCCGGAATAGCCGCGATCAACCCGACGCCCATATTGAAGGTGCGCATCATCTCGTCCTGGCTCACGTCGCCGAGCTCGCGCAGATGCTCGAAGATGGGCAACACCGGCCACGAGCCGAGCTCGATCTGGGCGGCCGCTCCCTTGGGCAGAATGCGGGGCAGATTCTCTGTGATGCCGCCGCCGGTGATGTGCGCCATGCCGGTGGTCATGCCTGCCGCAGCCAGCTTCTGGATCACATGCAGGTAGCTCTTGTGGGTCTTCATCAGCGCCGTGCCGGCCTTTTCCTTGATGGGCGTGACGTACTGCGTGGGCTTGTATCCGGCGACTTCGAAGAAGAGCTTGCGGGCCAGCGAATATCCGTTGGTGTGCAGGCCGGTGGACGGGAAGCCGATGAGGACGTCGCCCGGCTTGATGTCCTGGCCTGTGATCATTTTGTCGCGGTCGACGGCGCCGACAATGAAGCCGGCCAGGTCGTATTCGCCGTCGGCGTAGAAGCCCGGCATCTGCGCTGTCTCGCCGCCGATCAATGCGCACCCGTTCGCTTTGCAGCCTTCCGCCAGGCCGCTGATCACGTCTTCCGTGACTTCGGGATCGAGCTTGCCGCTGGCCAGGTAATCCAGGAAAAACAAAGGAGTAGCGCCCTGCACGGCGATGTCGTTGACGCAGTGATTTACGAGATCCTGGCCCACCGTCTGGTGCATGTCGAGCTGGAAGGCGATCTTGAGTTTGGTGCCCACTCCGTCGGCCGAGCTGACCAGGATCGGGGTCTTGAACTTCTGCAGGTCGAGCCGGAAGAGGGCTCCGAATCCGCCAATGCCGCCCAGGACGTTTCGATTGAATGTCTTCTGGGCGAGAAACTTGATGCGTTCCTTGGCGCGGTCGCCGCTGGAGATGTCCACGCCGGCGTCGGCGTAGGTCACGGATTTGGGCTTGGACGTGTCGGGCACGATGAGGGCTTCCTGCGCGGGATTGGGACAGCTGGGCTGCCGGAAAGCATGATTTTAGCACCACCTGCGGGCACCTGCGGTGCGGCCAATCGCGCCTTCGGCGCCATTCCCGGCATGGGCAGACCTGAGGCCGCCGCGCGCTGATCGTGAGTCTGCGATTATCCGACTGAGCCGACTACTGGACCCGACCTGCGAACATGGACGGTATGTCGCGTGTCGTTCCAAGGCTGGTTCTTGCTTCCGCATCGCCGCGCCGCCGGGAGTTGCTGGCGCAAGCCGGGTTCGTGTTCGATGTGATTCCGGCGCATATTCCCGAGGAGCCGCGCCCCGGCGAGGATCCCGTGGCCTATGTCACACGGCTGGCACGGGAGAAGGCGGAGGCTGTCTACGATAGCCCGGGAACAGGGAACAGGGAGCAGAGAACAGGCACCTGCGGTGCGGCTGACCGAGCTCACGCGCCGGCGGACATCGTCGTCCTCGGGGCGGATACCACCGTTACGGTGGATGGGCACATTCTGGAGAAGCCGCGGGACGCGGACGATGCGGCACGGATGCTGCGGATGCTCTCGGGGCGCACCCACCGCGTGATTACCGGCGTGGCCGTGGTGGACACGCAGGGCTGCGAGGTGGCAGCGGAGGTCACCGCGGTTCGCTTCACGACGCTCAGCGACGCGGAGATTGCAGAGTACGTCGCCACCGGCGAGCCGATGGATAAGGCCGGTGCGTACGGAATTCAGGGCCGTGCGGCGAAATGGATTCCACGGGTGGAGGGTTGCTACTTCAACGTGGTCGGCCTGCCGCTGGCGCTGGTGACGGCGATGCTGGAGGGACGGCTGAGGGGCGGAAGCTGATACCTCAGGGCCTGAAGGCCGCAGGTTTTTGGGGAGTGCGAGATGTCCGGGCTGAAGCCCGGACCTACCCGAAGGCGCTGGTTTCTGCCTGACGCGCAGACACTTGCGGTGCGGTTGCCGCCGGGCTCGCGGAAACCCAAGCGCAAAAGAACCGTCAGGGGATCACCGAGCGCTAACTTGTGCGTCCAAAATGTCACTGACCGCCTGATAACTTCACAGCGGCTCCCAATGGCACGCCAATGAGGTACGATGCACGTCATGCTTTTCGGCCCTCTGGTTCTCAGCCTTTCCATCTCTGCCGCGCAGGCTGCGGCGGGCGCAGAGAAGGCTCGCGCCTTGCCTTCGTTTGACTACGAAGCCACCGCGACTCACGAGATCAAGCCACATCAGCACACCATTCCTCATGAAGGTGTGGAGGGTGGATTCAATCAACTTCATTTGAAGCTGGTCGTCTCGCCTGAGGGGGCTGTGATGCAGGCCAGCGCTGATGGGGAAGACGACTCGATGAAGTTCTGGCCCGACCTGAAGAGCGAGGTGATGGGCTGGAAGTTCACCCCGTTTGAGAAGGACGGGAAGCCGACCGCCGCCGAGGTGGAGGAGTATATCGATCTTGTTCCGCCGGAGCGTCTGCCGAAGAGGCATGTGGTGGCGCCGGCTCTCCGCCGCGACTCACGCGTGGCGATCGCGCTGCAGCGTACGGGGTGCCATGGAAGATGCCCTGCCTACACCGTGGTGGTGAGCACCGAAGATATCGTATTCGAAGGCCGGGCCTTTGTGGTGGCGGCGGGACCGCATACGGCGAAGGTTGATCCGGATGCCGTGCGCGAGCTGGCGAAAAAGTTCATTGCGGCCGATTTCTACTCGATGGATGCGGTGTACCGAGCGGGTGTTACGGATAGTGCGACTTATGTTCTGTCGATCGACATCGATGGCAAGAGAAACCAGGTTGAGGACTACGTCGGATCATGGGTGGGAATGCCTTCAGTGATCTCGGAGCTGGAAGGTGAGGTGGATAAGATTTCCGACACCAAGCGCTGGATCGAGGGTGATGACAGCCTGATGGACGCTCTCAAGGGAGAGGGGTACAACTTCAAAACCTATGAAGCGCAGGCGATGTTGAAAGAGGCGGCGAGCCGGGGCCAGAGCGAGAGGGTGCGGGATTTTCTGGAGGCGGGAGTGCCGCTGAAACCGCTGCCGGCACCCAAGGGTAACGAGCGGGACAACTACCGGTTTGGCTCAAGCGAGCATGAGGGATTGCTGAGCGCCGCGAGTGAAAATCCCGAGACGCTGAGAGTTCTGCTGAGTGCGGGTGCGGCCAAGAACGGCCAAAGAGAGCTGGACAGGGCGCTGCTGGGTGCTGCGCGCGATGGAAAGCTGGAGTCGGTCAAGCAACTGATTGAGGCGGGCGCGGATCCGAATGCGGATTTCAGCGATAAGACAGGCGACGATGATTACAGCTCGATGGGCAGCGTATTAATGGGCGCGGCCAGTTCAGGAAATCCGGAAGTTGTGACGGAGATCCTGCGGTATCACCCAAACCTGGAGGCCCGGGACCAGCGGGGCGCGACAGCCGTGATCGCCGCCGCAAATGGATACTACGGCGGAGCGACGCGAGACGAGGCCGAGTGCGTCCGCCTGCTGGTGAACGCCGGGGCGGACGTGAATGCCAAGGATGAAGACGGCAACACGGCGCTGCACCACACCTTCCTCAAGGCGGTGGAAGAGGAGTTACTGAAGCTTGGAGCGGACGTGAATGCCCGCAACAAGAACGGGGAGACGCCGATTTTCACAGCCGTGTCTGAGGATGCCATTTCGCTGTACATCCAGCATGGAGCGAACCTGGAGATACGCAACAAGGACGGGAAAACGGCGATGGAAATCGCAAAAGAAGACGGGCCGGAACGTGTGAAGGCTTTCCGGTATGCGCTGCAGAATCGTCCGCAACCGTGATGGCCGGCGGAGATGGCACCGGGCGTCACCTGAGGCCATGAAGATGGCGGCACCGAAGGGCGCGGGTGTGGATGCCTGCTTGTAACTCCTTGTGTTCTTTGAGTGTGGGCCAAGGCATTTGACCTTGGGCGATAGGTTGACGGTACAATCGCGAGATAACCCACTTCTGACTGGAAAAATCATTCGATGCGGACTCGCCTTGTTGCGCTCCCTCTCTATCTCACTGTCTGTCTTGGCTCCGTTTGCACGCTGCGTGCGCAGTTTCCGGAGCCCTCCAAAGAAGAACTGCAGATGACTTCGGACCCGAAGGCTCCGGGCGCTGCTGCGGTGATTCTCTACAGGGAGGAGAGGACCGACGATATGCTCCACTATCACGCCATCGTCGAGCGCATCAAGGTCCTTTCGGAGAAGGGCAAGGAAGCAGCTACCATTCACGTGCCTTACGACAGAAGCTGGACCAAGGTTTCAGACATCCAGGGGCGCACCGTTCATGCGGACGGATCGGTGTATCCTCTCACCACCAAGCCGTCGGATCTGACGGACGTGAAGTCGAAGTATTTCCAGCGCAATGACATGGTCTTCACGCTTCCCAACGTGGAGGTGGGCAGCATCATCGAGTACAAGCTGCAGATCCGCTATGACGACGAATGGATATCCTCGCCGGAATGGACTATTCAGCAGCCATATTTCGTGCACAAGGCGCATTACTTTTTCCAGCCCTCGCGGAACTGGTGGCACGGCGTGATGTGGGCTTCGCATGTGAAGCCGGGCACCAAGGTGGTGACCGATAGCCAGGGCCGGTACACCTACGATGTGGAAGATGTCCCGGCGGTTCCGGACGAGGATTGGATGCCTCCGCTGAACAGCTTGAACTTGAGGGTCCAGTTCTACTATGCCGAGTACCACGACGGGGAGGAGTACTGGCGGGAGCAGGGTAAGGCGTGGGCCAAAGAAACGGAGAAGTTCGCCAATGCCGACAAGGCGATCAAGGGCGCGGTCGGAGAACTGTTAAGTGCCGGGGACACCGAGGAGCAGAAGGCGAAGAAACTCTATGACGCGGTGATGAAGCTCGAGAACACCGACTTCACGCGCCAGAAGAGCTCGGAAGAACGCAAGAAGGAAAAGATCAAGGAGATCAAGAAGGCCGAGGATGTGTGGGTACAGAAGAGCGGCGGGTCAGACGAACTGGCACTGCTCTACGTGGCCATGGCGCGGGCGGCCGGTCTGCAGGCGGTTCCCATGCAGGTGGTCAATCGCGATCGCGCCATCTTCGACCCCGATTACCTGCGCCTGTCGCAACTCGACGACTACATTGCCGTGCTCACCCTCAACGGCAAGGAACTGTATCTCGATCCCGGGCAGAAGATGTGCCCCTTCGGCCTGCTGCACTGGAAGCACACCTATGCGTCCGGTCTGCGCGTGGGCGGCAAGGGAGCCACCATGGCAACGACTCCGGGCAACACGTATACGCAGAACTCGGTGCAGCGCGTCGCCGACCTGACCGTTGGCCCTGACGGCAGCGGCAGCGGAACCATGCGCATCGTGATGAACGGGCAGGAGGCTCTCAACTGGCGTCAGACCGCCATACGCGATGACGAGGACGAGGTGAAGAAGCGCTTCAACGAGAAGATGCGCGACATTGTGCCCGACGGGATGCAGGCCGACTTCGATCACTTTCTGGCGCTGGACGACTACAACAGCAACCTGGTGGCGGTGCTCAAGGTCAGCGGCCAGTTGGGCAGCGCGACCGGCAAGCGCTTCTTTCTGCCCGGCATGTTCTTCGAGTCGCATGCCAAGCATCCGTTTGTGGCCAGCGATCACCGCGAGATTCCGATCGACGTGCATTATCCGGAGCGGCTGGTGGACGACGTGACTTATCACCTGCCTGAGGGTTTCGCGGTGGAGAGCGCTCCCCAGGGGGCGACGATTCCATGGGCCAGTTCGGCGCAACTGCGCGTGGTTTCGAAGACCGATAAGGACAGTGTTGAGATTGCGCGCAGCCTGGCCTATAACTTCACTCTGCTCGAGGAGAAGGACTACAACCAATTGCGTGACTTCTATCAGAAGGTGGCAACCGCCGATCAGCAGCAGCTGGTGCTGACACGCGCGGCGCAGGCGGCGAAGTAGCGTTTTAGTGGGTAGTGGGTAGTGGATGGTGGATGGTGGTTTAGTGATCAGGTGGTCGAGTGATCATGTGATCGTTAGTTGATTGCGTGGCTGGGGTCGGGCGGAGCACCAGGATCTTCGGGGGCTGGGATGGATGTTCGTAGAGCGGGATTGATGGTGATGGTGTTGGCTGCGGCGTGTGTGCCGGCTTCGGCGGGCTGGTTCAGCAAGGGCCAACCGGTGCCAGACTGGGCAGTGCAAGCCGCCAAGACGCCGACGCCGACGCCGGCGGTGGTGAAGGACGCCGCGGCGGTGGTCCTCTATGACGAGAATGTGGAGACGATCGACGCCAACGGCCGGGCGACGGAGCGGCACCGCGAGGTTCGCCGGATCCTAAAGCCGCAGGGGAGACACAGCAGTTGTGACGTCAGCTACGACGTCGATAACAAGGTCAACTACTTTCGCGCATGGACCATCACTGCGGACGAGAAGAACACCTTCGAGGCCCAGCCCACAGACTTCATCGAGGAAGGCGACACCGATGTTCCCATCATGCTTTCTACCCGCAAGACGCGGTACGCGCGTCCGCCGGCGATCGACGTAGGCGCCACGTTAGTTTGCGAATCGGAAGAGCTAATGGCCCCCTACGATCAGGAGACGATCTGGCTGGTTCAGCGAAACGTTCCCGTGGTTTTCCAGGCGCTGGAAGTGGACCTGTCGGCAGGACACTCCCATTCGGAAGCCTGGCACCGGTTCGATCCCGTGAAGCCTGCAGAGATAGCTCCCAATCATTGGCGCTGGGAGCTGAAGGACGTGCCGGCGCTGAATCTGCGCGACGTGCCCTCATCGCCCGAGTGGTTTGCGCTGGCTGGCCGCATGTCGGTGCAGTGGGGAGACGCCGCCATTGCTGAGAAGGACCAGGAGTGGCGGGCGCTGGGTGAGTGGGTCACGAAGCTGGAGCAGGACCGTCCCACGCCGTCGCCTGAGATCACGGCGAAGGTGAACGAGCTGATCGCCGGTGCGCCGGATTTCTATACCAAGCTGAGCCGGATTACGGAAGACATCCAGAAGAATATTCGCTACTTCATTGTGTCGCGTGGCATCGGTGGTCTCCAGGCCAATCACGCGTCGGATATCTATCGCAACCGCTACGGCGACTGCAAGGACAAGGCCACGCTGGTGATTTCGATGCTGCACGTGGCGGGCATTCGCGCCTTCTATGTGCCGGTGGACCACCGTCGCGGTGTGGTCGACCCCGAGGACCCCTCGCTTCTGGGCGACCACATGATCACCGCCATCGAGATTCCCGCCGACGTGCAGGACGCGCGTCTGCAGGCGGTGGTGAAGGGCAAGGACGGCAAGCGCTACCTGATCTTCGATCCCACGGATGAGCGCACTCCGGTGGGTAACCTGCCGTCGAACGAGCAGGGTGGTTATGGCCTGCTGGCGGCGGGCGGGTCGAGCCAGGTGATGGCTCTGCCGGTGTTGGCTCCGGCCGCGAATGGTACCGAGCAAAAGGGACAGTTCACGCTGGCGGCGGATGGCACGCTCGCCGGTACGGTGGATACTTCGCATGTCGGCCCCAAGGGAAGCGACATGCGTTACATGCTGAAGTACACCGATGAGAAAGAGCGGCGGGAGTATTTGGAGAAGAAGATTGCGCGCGATCTGCCGGGCGTGTCGCTGACTTCATTCGAGTTTGTGCAGACGCCGGCTCTGGACAAGCCGCTGGAGTTTCACTTCAAGCTGACGGCGAGCCAGTACGCTCATACGGCGGGCCCGCTGCTGCTGGTGCGGCCGCGGGTGGTGGGATCGTACGCCATGCCGTTCGACGACAAGCCGCGCCAGGTGCCGATCGACCTGGACGCGACCGGCCGCTGGAAAGACAGCTTCGACATCGCGCTACCGGATGGTTACGTGGTGGACGAGACGCCCGATCCCGTCGATGTGGATGTGGATTTCGCCAGCTACCACTCCTCGATTACGGCCAAAGGGAACACGCTGCATTACGAGCGCGTGTACGAGGTGAAGCAGGTGGAGGTTCCCGCCGACAAAGCCGCGGCGTTCCGCAAGCTGCAGTCGGCCATTCTCATGGATGAAAAAGGAACCGCGGTGCTGAAGAGGGCCGCTAACTAGTCATTTGCCGATGTCCGCGAAGAGTTTGAATCTATAGAAGAGGCTTCCCTCAGGGGCTAAAGCCCCGATGATTGTGCATCCTTATATGCCGGGGATAAATCCCCGGCCTACCTCAATCTCGGATCACGCCTACCTCATTATCGGACCACGACGATATGCCCATCCTGTGCGCGAGCCGGTTGCGCCCAGGATGGGCATACGTGTCAGTCGTCCAGATCCACGTCCAGTAGTTGCCGGCCGCGACGGCTGGGGATCTTGAGCGTGCCGTGATCGAGGAGGATGCCGGTGAGCCGGTCGAGAGCATCGCACAGACGGATGCCGATCATGCGATGGCTCTTGTTCAGCATCAGCGCCGTCTCAGCCACCGAGTACTCCTGCAACACGATGCGGGTGAGAAGGAGACGATCGAGCGCCGAGACTCTGGACAGGCCTTTCTCCATGTCGAGGACGAAGATGACGCAGTCCTCGAAGGTTTTGACCGGCCGGTTGGAGGACCAGCCGCGGTCGCTGGGCTCTGTGAGCATAGACGGAGTGCGGCCCACCAGGATGGAAGCGTAGAGATACCGCCTAAGGAGTTTTTCAGTATGTTTGCGGTAAAAGGCCAGATTGGGTGGAGTAGCAGGACGGCTGGCCGGCTGCTGGGCGGCCTGGTGCGCCTGTGAACCCGGCGATGGAGATCCGGGAAGCTGACGGGCTGGTCCGAAGCCTGTCTGCGGTGTTGCCTGCTGGTGCGGATCAGGCGCCTTGATCTCCGGATGCGCCTGGACTTGCTCTGTTGTCTGCCAGCGCCGTTGTGCGGCGGCTGCGTTGGCGATGGTTGGAAACTGAAGGGCGGCGCTCATTCGGCACCCCCGGTTTCGGCGATTGCCCATCCCCGAACAAGGGGTGGGCGAGCCTTATGTGTGGTCCGGCGGCACCGGCGAGTGTCGACCGGAAAATCCTTGAGCAGGTTGACGCACTCTCGGCAATAAGAACTGCAAATATTCTGGGCACGGTACCAAAGGCAACCGCACCCTTCGCAAACTTTCAGTTGCACGCGCAACTCCATAATAAGTTCTCCCATGGTTCGGATCCCGGTCAGTCGTTCGTCTCCTTGTTGAGGCCGGGGTTGGGTGGGACGCAGGCAGGTCCATCAGGATCGTTCTGTCCTGTCGGGGGAATTCCTGCCGGGTTCCTTGTATGTAAGCCATGTCAGTAATAGCGCACAGATACGGGCAGTAAAGAACCGCACACGGGTTCGAGACTTCTCAATCAGTCTCGTAATTCCCAGGTTCTGCTTCTGTGCCGGGAGAGTGGGACCCCCCGACGGGCGATGTCACCGTCCGCAACGTATTTTTGTGATTTTGGCGGATAGTCAGGCGACAGGCGTGTCCAGAGGCATACCCCAAAGTGTGCGATGTAAGTGAACACAATTTATGAAGTAGAACCATTTCGGTCAATGACATTCGGGCGAAAGTAGCCTCCTTAGCTTTCCAAGAATCCCAGGAACCGCGAGAATGAAGGCGATTCGTGCTTAGTCGTTTTACTGCAAGCAATTGGAGTTAGCGGGCAGTCATTGCTCCGGGCAAGTTTTCCACATGAACTTTTCGCAGATGCACGAGCGTCTAAGGCTGGAACTGCTGCGCAGAATCCAGCGGGGTACACTCAGCGTTTCGCTGCTGGCGCGGCAGACAGGATACGGTCAGCCACATCTGTCGAATTTTCTCGGTGGAAAGCGTCAACTCTCGCTGGAGGGGCTGGATCGGGTGCTGCAGGCGCAGCAATTGACAGCGGCGGATCTGGTGCCGTCGCGCCGTGTCCCAGCCGATGACGGGGAAGACCTGCTCAATGTGCCGCTGGTGTCGCACACTACCGCCATGTACGAGCCGCAGGTGCGGCCGGGGGCGGTGCAGAAGTTGCTGCAGGTGCCGGGAGGCCTGCTGGCGCGCACGCACGCCAGGCCTTCGGTGAGCCGTCGTGCATGGCATCGCTTCGTGGCCATCCAGATTTCCGCGCTTGATGCGATTGCAATGGATCCCATCCTGCTGCCGGATTGTGTGGTGTTGCTCGACCGCCATTACAATTCGCTGCTGCAGTACCGACCGGCCCGGCCCAACCTGTACGCCGTGCGGCATGATACCCGGCTGAAAGTGAGATACGCGGATTACCAGGCGGGACGGCTGCTGCTGCGGCCGCACAACCGCGCCGCTCCTGTTGACGCGGTCGATCCGGGGCCGGGGGAGTCTCCCGGCGACCTGATTGCCGGACGAGTCATCTGGGTGATGAACGAGATTTGAGCGGAATCCCTGTCTTCCGGATTCATCGCGCCGCAAGGCACAGAAATTTTACGAAAACCATGAGCCTAAAATGAGAGATCTCCGTCAAAATCTCAGACCTGTTCAAGCCCGCAGCGGGGCTATATTGAAAAGAACAGAGGCCTCGAGCCTACTTAGTTAAGGAATTTTGTTTTGCTCTTTCCCCGAGATTGCGTTCGCGTGCTGGTGGTCGACGACGAAGTCGCCATTGCGGACTCGTTGACGAAAATTTTGCGCGGTCACGGCTTTGATGTAATGCCGGAATACAGCGCCCGCGGCGCAGTCCTGGCTGCCTCGAAGTTCCACCCTGACGTTCTCATCACGGACATCATCATGCCGGGCATCAACGGCCTCGACCTGGCCGAATGGTTCAGTAAGGTGTATCCCGCCTGCAGGATCATTCTGACCTCGGCCAGCATGCATCACTTCGACAGCAGTTATCTGAGCTTCGAGCACACCCAGGAGATTTCCTTCATTCCCAAGCCGGTGCTTATCCCGGACCTTCTCCAGGTTATGGCCAGAAGAAATCCTGCCGCGTAGGAGTTACTCGGCGCGACCGGATTCAGCGGGGTTGTCGAAGCGCGTGTACTTGCTGATGAAGTTGAGGTGGATGGTGCCGGTAGGGCCGTTACGCTGCTTGGCGATGATGATCTCGCTCTTGGCGCGGTCGGACTCCGACATCTCCTCGTCACGGTTGTAGTAGGCCTCGCGGTGAATGAACATCACCACGTCGGCGTCCTGCTCAATCGATCCCGACTCGCGAAGGTCAGACAGCAGCGGGCGCTTGTCGTCGCCGCGGCGTTCGCTGGAACGCGAGAGCTGGGAGAGCGCAACCACGGGCACGTCGAGCTCTTTTGCGAGAGCTTTGAGGCCGCGCGAGATGGCCGAGACTTCCTGCGTGCGGTTCTCGTAGCGCTTGCCTCCGGCCGATGGCAGGGTGGCGCTCATGAGTTGGAGATAGTCGACCATGATCAGGTCGAGCCGGCCGTTCTGCTGCCTGAGGCGGCGAGCCTTGGCGCGCATCTCCGCAAGCGAGATGCCCGCGGTGTCGTCGATGAACAGGCGCGCCTCCACCAGGTCATTGAGCGCCTTCTGGAGCTTGTCGTGGTCTTCGCGGCCGAGGAAGCCGGTCTGCAGTTTGCGCTGGTCGACCCAGGCCTGCGCGGCCAGCATGCGGCGCAGCAGCGATTCCTTGCTCATTTCGAGCGAGAAGACGGCCACCACAGCGCCGTGATTCACCGCCGCGTTCTGGCAGATGTTCACCGAGAAGGCGGTCTTGCCCATGGAGGGGCGGGCGGCGATGATGATGAGCTCGCCCTTCTGGAAGCCGCTGGTGCTGCGGTCCAGCTCGTAGAAGTCGGTGGCCAGGCCGGTGACCTCGCGGCTCTGCTTGTACAGGTTGTCGATGGACCCGAAGGATCCGGCAACGATCTGGTCGAGGCTCTGGAAGCCGTTGGAGATGCTCTTGTCGCTGACTTCAAGCAGGCCCGCTTCGGCGGCGCCCAGTACCTCGAGCGCGGTCTCGCTCTGGTCGGCGGCGCGGGCGATGGCCTGCGAGCAGATCAGCATGAGCCGCCGCAGCAGGCTCTTGTCCTTGACGATCCGGATGTATTCCTCGATCACCGGACGGCGCGGCAGGCCTTCAGTCAGCGACGCGAGATACGCCACGCCGCCCACCGCTTCGATCTCCTTGAACTTGGCCAGCTCGTTGGAGAGCGTGACGATGTCGACAGGGCGCTGCTCAGCCAGCAGGTCGCTCATGCGCTGGTAAATGCGCTTGTGCGAGTCAAGGGAGAAATCGTCGGCTTCGATCTTTTCCGCGGCTTCAGAGTGCGCGGCATTGTCAAGCAGGATGGCGCCGAGGATGGTCTTCTCGGCGTCTACCGCAGCAGGCATGCCGGGGTCGAATCCAGCGGGGCTGGCGTAGGTGGCCATGCTCAAAGTTTAGGCCGATTCGGGGCTGAAGACAGGTGTGAAGAAAGGGGGCGGAATCTGGAAAATCAGTACGACCTGTGCGGCGCCGGCAGCGCTATTGCCAGATCACCTTCTCTGAGGTGCTGGTCAGGGTGATGGCCGCGCTACTGAGATACGGAATCTTCGCAAATGTATAGGTCACTGTGACCTTGACGATGTGTCCGGGCTGGGCGTTTGATTCGCTGGTTGTACAACCGCTGGTACCGTCAGCGTTGCACCAGTTCACGCTCACTGAAGTGTTGCCTGACGCCATGCCGGGCTGTGACTGTGCAAACGTCTGGATATCGCTGGCCGCGGCAGGACATGTGGAGATGTTCGGGTTCACGCAGGAGGTTACGCCGTTTGAGGTGGAACTGGAAGAGGTTCCCCGCACGCTCGCCCAGCGAGCCGCCTGCCGCGAGGCTTCGCCAACGCAGTGCAGGGAAAACAGGGCCACACACAACTGGAGAAAGCCGAAGCAGAAAGCGAAGAACAGATTGGCGCACAAGGCGAACTCCAGGATCTCAGACCCGGATTCGCCGCGCCGGCCGTGCTTCCTCCACCATCCGCGCAGAGACCTGCCTGTCCCGAATGGGTGAGGACGTTTCATGATGGGTGTTCTATTCGTCACGGGTTATTTCGCTCTCCTGCAAAACGTCTTCTGAGCCGGTCACTTCACCAGGTTGATTCGGGCCCGGGAGGTCATCGTAATGGTGTGCCTGCTGAGAAAGTTGGCCACGGGAGACACGGTTGCCTGACCCGTGACCTGTACGTAAGGCAAAGCGCCGCCGGTGCAGGTGGGGACGGTATTCCCGGTGGTAGGATCGCCCGTTCCGCAGCCGGTCGCCATGGCGGCGGTAAACGAGGTCCCGGACTTCAACATCGACACCAGTTCCGGCGCATCATTGGTCGCCGCGGCTGTGACCTGTGTCTGGCTGGGAAGCGAACTGTTCGAGTTTTCAAAGTAGTACTGCGACGCAAACGAGGCTGCGGCGTGGGTAGCGTCAGTGAGTTCGACCGACGCGTACACGTAGATGCTCAGCTCCGTTGTCCCCAGCAACAGCAAGGGACCGAGAATCGCCATGATGAATGCCAGCTCCACGATCGACGCCCCGTCCTCGCGGCGTATCTTTTTCATCTGTGCCAGCTTGCTTCTTAACGTCACTTTGCGTCTCCGCTGCTACTCGAGGTTCTCTGGGCTCACTGCGCCAGGGTGATGCCGGCGCCAGACGACGAAGAACTCGAACCTGAAGGGTTGTAATTGTTGGCGATGATGCTGCCGCCGACCACCGTGATCGTGTTGGCGATGATGTTTGAACTTACCGTCGAAGTCCCGCTTCCATTTCCGAGCATCAGGTTCGTGTTCGGGGCGTAGATTGCGCCGGTGAACGAAGAGCTGGCCCCGCCGCCGAAGGTAAAAGTGTCCGGGCTGCTGGCGGAATTGTTTCCGTCCCAGATGGCAAGGCCCGCATAGGTTCCCGAGGTCGGGGCGGAGATGTTCATCGTTGTCCCGTTGCCAACCCCGTAGGGCGTGGCTCCGCCGGACACATACGTATAGTTTCCCGAGTTGGCGATGACGCCGTTGGCGAGGTAAATCGTGACCCCGTTCCCGTTGATCGTGCTTCCGCTGTTGGTGCTGAACGTGTTGGTGATGATGTAGAGCCCCGGCTGCATGGTCAGAGTCGAGACGTTAGCGGTATTGAAGTTGCAGTAGGTGCCCGGCGAGATGGTCTTGGCCTGGCCGCCCGCGGTCCCATTCTTCATCCAGGTTGGATCGCTGCAGGTGCCGGCGGTGGGCTTGGTAGGCATGGAACTGGCCATCGGGTCTCCCGAGCAGCCCTTCAGGATCGGCGCGCTGCTGATCGTGCTGCCGCTGTTATCCGTTCCGTAGCTGGGACCTGTGGTCGATTTGGCCGAGATCTTGGCGGATCCCCAGGCATAGAGAGCTGCCGCCGTATTGCCGCTGCCGGAGGAGGCCGGGCCGCATGCCTGAACTCCGCAGTTGGGAGCATTAATCCTGCTGTTGCCCTGCACGGAGACGTCCGACATCACTTTCGTGTTCCAGATCATGTTTGTGGAGCCGTCAACCTCCACTCCGCTGGCGTTCGGAACCTGTGCGCCGGTCTGGCTCAGTCCGAGCATGCACTCGTTATTGCTGGATAGCGTGTAGGAGGCCGCGGCTTTTCCGGAAACGTCGATCGTTTTGAATCTGGAACTGAGAACCGGCATGAAGATGGTCGGAGTGTGCTCGGTGACTGTCACCTGTACGAACCCCCGGGTCGAGGTCGCCGTCTGGATGGTTGGGGTTACAGTTACCGTTCCCGAGCCGGTCCCGATGGTGAAGCCATTCTGGGTCGCGCCTGTATTTGCGCCGGTCTGGCCGGTCCCATCTGTCCCGATCTGTGCCGCCGCGAGCAGCGCTCCGGAATCGGCTGCCCTTTGTGCCAGGCGCTTGGCGCGGTACAACATGCCCACATCGACGGCCAGAGCTACCATGCCCATCAGAATCGTCAAGCTGAATGCAACCAGCACCAGCACATTTCCGCGTTCGCTCTTCAGTATCTTCATGGTTATCCCAGCCAACTTGCCCGCCGGTCCATCGGCGCCGAACCGGCTTGCCTTGAAATCGTTGTCTCGACGAACGTGCCTGCTTCGATGCTGGCCAGGCGGCAGACCGGTGCAGGTGCGCGGTTGCATGAGACGGGGAGCCGCATTTCCGTCGCGAATTCGAGACAGAAAGCCGGAGCTTGGCACGTGAGTCGTCTACTCTCTGCTGCATGGAACAGCAATAGCCATGCCAAAATGGGACCTACCGTAAGTTATTGAAAACTATCCTATTGACATTCCCGGCTTCGGATCGGTGTGCACGGGCGTAGACAGTTGTCTTGCGTTGTGGGAAACGTCCGGCTACATCTTTCGCTTCCTTGAGCAGTCCCAGACACAAAGCGCGAGGGCGGGAGGCCGCTCATTCGCTTCCTTGGATTGGAGTTATTCCGGCTTCCAGCGCAGAACCGGCTTGCGGGCCGCGGTCACTTCGTCGAGCCGCGATACTCGCGTCGAGTGCGGAGCGGTCTTGACCAGCTCGGGGTTCTCCTCGACTTCGCGCGCAATCGACCGCATGGCTGCGATGAACAGGTCCAGTTCCTCCACGGACTCGCTCTCGGTCGGCTCGATCATCAGCGCACCCGGCACGATCAGCGGGAAGCTGACGGTGTAGGGGTGGAAGCCGTAGTCGATGAGGCGCTTGGCGATGTCGCCGGTTTTCACGCCTTTGGCCTGCTGGCGCTTGTCGCTGAAGACCACCTCGTGCATTGATGGCGTCTTGTAGGGCAGCTCGTAGAGGTCTTCGAGCTTCTTGCGGATGTAGTTCGCGTTGAGCACCGCATCTTCAGTGGTCTGGCGCAGGCCGTCCGGGCCGTTGGCCAGGATGTAAGCCAGCGCGCGGATGAACATGCCGGTGTTGCCGTAGAAGGCGCGCACGCGGCCGACGGATTGTGGGCAATCATAGTTCCAGTGCAGCGTGTCGGGGTTTGTGCTTTCCCAGGTGTCAGAAGCGAGACCTGGGGCACCCACTGTTGTGGCTGCTCCGCGGCGGACGAGGACGGGTGTAGGGAGGAACGGCTCGAGGAACTTCTTGCAGGCCACCGGGCCGGATCCGGGACCGCCGCCGCCGTGGGGCGTCGAGAAGGTCTTGTGCAGGTTGAGATGCATCACGTCCACGCCGAAGTCGCCCGGGCGAACCTTGCCGACGAGCGCGTTCATGTTGGCGCCATCCATGTAGAGCAGCGCGCCCTTGGCGTGGAGGATGTCGGCGATCTTGTGGATCTGGTTCTCGAACACGCCGATGGTCGACGGGTTGGTGAGCATCAGCGCCGCGGTCTCTTCGTCCACCTGGCGCTCCAGGGCGTCGAGGTCGATGCCGCCGTCGGAGTTGGACTTGAGGTTTTCGACCTGGTAGCCGCAGATGGCCGCGGTGGCCGGGTTGGTGCCGTGCGCCGAGTCGGGAATGATGATCTTCTTGCGCGCGTTGCCGTTGGACTCATGCCACGCGCGGGCAAGCAGGATGCCGGTGAATTCGCCATGCGCGCCGGCCGCCGGCTGCAACGTAATGGCGTCCATGCCGGTGATCTCGATGAGGCAGCGCTGGAGGAGATCGATGATCTCCATAATGCCCTGGGCGAGGGAGTCGGGGCGGTAAGGATGCGCGTCGGCGAGGCCCTCGATGCGCGAGACGAACTCGTTGACGCGCGGGTTGTACTTCATGGTGCAGGAGCCGAGCGGATACATGCCGAGGTCGATGGCGTAGTTCCACGTGGAGAGGCGCGTGAAGTGGCGGATGATTTCGATCTCGGAGAGCTCGGGCAGCAATCCGTCCTTCTCGCGGAACGTCTCGCCGAGCAGCTCGGCCGTGTTCACGGGCGGCACGTCAAGGGGCGGCAGCTTGTAGGCCTTCTTGCCCGGCGCGGATTTCTCGAAGGTCAGGCGCTCGTTCTGCGTCTGGTGCGCACGGACTTTGCCGGTGGTGGTGCGGGGTATTGTTACTTCGCGTGTCTCCATGCTTACGCCTCCACCAGCCCGGCTGCGAGGACACTCGCGGCCTTGTCAATCTGCTGCTTTGAGATCATCTCCGTCACGCACCACAGCGTGGCGTTGCCTAGTTCGGGATACCACCGGCCCAAGTCGATGCCGCCGACGATCTTGTTGTCGAGCAGGCGCTTCTGCCAGACGGCCGGGGACTCGCCGGTCTCGAGCACAAACTCGTGGAAGCGCGGGGCGCCTGAGAACAGCAGCTTGTTGCCAGCCTGCGCGGACAACTCGGTTGCGGCGTAATGCGCCTTCGCCAGGTTCTGCTCGGCCAGCTCGCGGATGCCTTCCTTGCCGTACACGGTGAGGAAGATGGTTGCCATCAGCGCGACCAGAGCCTGATTGGTGCAGATGTTGGAGGTGGCCTTCTCGCGGCGGATGTGCTGCTCGCGCGTCGAGAGCGTGAGGACGAAGCCGCGGTTGCCGTCGCGGTCGGTGGTCTGGCCGACGAGGCGGCCGGGCATCTGGCGCAGGAACTGCTCCTTCGCCGCGATGACGCCGCAGAAGGGGCCGCCGTAGCTGAGCGCCACGCCGAACGACTGCGCCTCCATGCTGACGATGTCGGCCTCAACAGGGGGGCGGACGACACCGAGCGAGACAGCCTCGGCGATCGAGACGATCAGCAGCGCGCCCTTCTTGTGCGCGATCTCCGCAATGGCCGGGATGTCTTCGATGATGCCGAAGAAGTTGGGGCTCTGCACCAGCACGCCCGCGGTCTCCTCGGTCACCGATTGCTCGAGTGCGGCGAGATCGACGCGGCCCGTCTTGGCGTCGAAGCCGACCAGCGACGTCGGCATCTCGCGATGGCCCAGGTAGGTGTCGATCACCTCGCGGTACTCCGGGTGCACCGAGCGTGCGACCACGGCCTTGTGTCGGCCGGTGACGCGCATGGCCATCAGGATCGCTTCCGCTGCTCCCGTCGAGCCGTCGTACATGCTGGCGTTGGCCACGTCCATGCCGGTCAGCTCGGCAATCATCGTCTGAAACTCGAAGATGGCCTGCAGCGTGCCCTGCGTGATCTCCGGCTGGTAGGGCGTGTAGCTGGTCAGGAACTCGCCGCGCTGCACCAGCGCATCGATGATCACCGGGCGGTAGTGGCGATAGGCACCCGCGCCCAGGAAACTGGTGTAGTCGGTCGCGTTCTTCTCGCCGGCGGCTTTGAAGTAGTCGATGATTTCACTCTCGCCCTGCTGGCGCGGGACGTCGAGGTCGCGGGTGAGGCGATACTCGGCGGGAATGATGGCGAACAGATCGTCGATGGCTGCCGCGCCGATCTCCTTGAGCATCTGCTCACGCTCGGCTGGGCTTTTAGGTAAGTAGCGCATGGATTCCTTCGGAATAGTTGTCAGTCGTCAGTTTTCCGTTGTCAGTAGTCCAGCCGGCCGCTGTGGCACCCATGCTGACAACTGACGACTGAAAACTGACAACTCTCTAGTGGCCCGTTTCTTCGGAGATAAACGCCTCGTACGCCGCTGCGTCCAGTAGCCCGTCCACTTCCGCCGGGTTCGACAGCTCGACTTTGATGATGAACGTGTCATGCGGGGCGGAGTTGATCTTGTCAGGCTCGGTCTTCAGCGCCTCGTTCACCTCGGTCACGGTGCCCGAGACGGGCGAGAACAGATCGCTGACCGCCTTCACGCTCTCCACTGAGCCGAAGGTCTGGTTGGCGGTGACGGAGTCGCCCACCTTGGGTGCGTCGACATACACGATGTCGCCCAGGGAGTTCTGGGCATAGTCGGTTATGCCGATGGTTCCGATGTTGCCTTCGACCGCGATCCACTCATGCTCGCGGGTGTAGCGCAGATTTGCCGGATAAGCCATGGGGCTCCCTTGTTCAAAAAAGTCACTGACATTTCAGTGTAAGGGGTCAGGCAAGGGGGGTATCAAGGTTCCAGAGAACAGAGAACAGAGATCAGGGTTCAGAAAGGCCGCTGAATCATTGCTGGCTGAATGCCGGGTAGGGCTCGAGTGGGACGAGCGCCACCAGCTCCAGCATGCCGGCCTGCGCTATAGGGAGGCTGTCGACGGCTGCGCGGACCTCTGCTTCGGAGGCGGCTTCCCACAGGATGGCTGCGCCCGGCTGGTCGCTGCGGCGCCACACCTGGCGCAGGATGCCGGCTGCGTAGAGTTCCTTCACGCGACGGCCTTCGCGGGCCACCAGGTCCGGGGTAAAGGCTTCGGGCGGAAAAGCGTCAGTGCGGCGGCGGCTGAGGGTGAGGAATTGCATGAGGCGATTGTAGAAGAGCGCCTCTTCAGCGCTCAATCAGCTCGTTCGAATTGATGTTGTAGCCGAGCAGGCGATATTGACTGCCGGACTTGACCCACGTGAAAGTCTCCACGCCGGTGGCGTCTTTTGAGAAACGGGTCTCGCACTGGGCTTTGAGGATTGTGCCGGAGGTCGTCGCGTTGATGTTGAATCCTCCGGGTTTGCAGTCCAGCGGGGAGCCCAGCTTGCGCGCGATGGAGGAAAACATCGCGTCGGACTTTGCGCGCGTCACCGCGTCCCGGTAGCGCTGATCTGCGTTGTTGTAGATGCCGGCCAGGTCGTTCTGCGTCATCTGACCGTGGAACGCTGTAGCGAGTTTTGCCGCGTCGTCCTGTGCAGCCTTAAACGTCCCAAAACAGCCTGACAAAGCGACGGCGCCTGCAAGCAGACTCGCGAATAGAAGCATCTTGCGCATGGATTTTCCCCGGAAGCAACTTTGTATCACGCTTTGGCGGCACAGACTGTCACTTGTCGAAAAATTCCCCATGCCCACCGTTCGCCCACGGATCGTAATGGGCGGCGAAGTTGGCGCGATTCTTCACCGACGGGTGGTTGTAGAGCCAGAACTCCACAAACGGGTTCGGATCGGGGTCCTCAAGCCACGCCTCGCCCAGTGCGTCGAACGCGGCGACGGCAGTGCGCTGCGGATCGGGGACCAACCCGTGCATGGCCTCCTGGCCGTAAACGTCGGCCTGGTGCTCCAGATACCGGCTGAACGTGTTGCTTGCCGGAGTCAAAATGAACCCCGCGATCGATACCGCAAACAGCAGCACCACGAACCCCGCCCGCGTCGCCAGCGGCGCAATCGCGCCTCTCGGGACAAACTCCTCTTGAATGCCCCAGTTCTCGCCGTAGCGCGCCACCAGCCATCCCGCAAACCTCGCGCACGCCCAGAACAGGAAGAACATGCCGATGGCGGAAGCGACGAGCCCCTTCACGATGTGGTGCAGCACGTAGTGGCCGGTCTCGTGGCCGAAGATGTACATGACCTCGTCGTTGGGAACGCGGCCCGCGGTCGTATCCCACACCACGATGCGCTTGGTGGCGCCGAGGCCGCTTACGTACGCGTTGAGGCCGTTGGTTTTCACGCTGGCCTTCATCAGGTACATGCGGTCCGGCGGGATGTTGGTGCCGGTGCGCGCTACGACCTTCTCGAGATCGGCGACGAGCGTGGCGTTGTTCTTCGTCAACGGTTCGAATTGGTTGTAGATCGGCTCCAGCAGCGGCTCGCCAATGGTGCCGGCAACCGAGAGCGGCACGGCAACGATCCAGCACCAGAGCCAGAACCGCCGCGGCGACACCTTCACGATCCAGTTGAAGAGCAGGAACCCGAGCCACCCGAAGACCAGCGACAATCCCAGAGTCTTGCCCTGATCGCCGAACCAGCTTCCCCATCCCTGCACGCTGATGCCGTAGTGGCGGCTGACGGTGTGTCCGATCATGTCCAGCGGCAGGCTGGCCAGAAAAGTGATCACAATGAGCGCCGCAAAGAACCAGATGCCCTGGATCCAGCGGCGGCCTGAGCGGCCGGCGGCCCATTCCTGCAATCCGGCAGCCGAGCGGGTCGACAGCAGCAGCCACAGGACCGCCAGCCCCCACAGCGTACCCACAATCTCCAGCGTGAGCCGGATCTCGTTGAGCGTTTTGGCCTTGGCCAGCTTGTCCGGCGGCAGGTGATAGGCCTGGTCTGAAGGAGCCGGCTGGGGAGTGGCCAGCTTTTCAGGTGGCATGGGATCCGAGACCTGCGCCCGCAGCGCAGCCGAACCGGCCGTCAGCCACCAACCAAAGAGAACTACGGCAAAAACGCGTGCAAATCGCATGGGCTGTTCCTCAGAGGTGCTGCTGATTTGAGACAATTGCGGCTACCGATGTTTTTACCCGATCTTCGCCGTTCTCTGCCATTCAATTCCTTTGGCTGCGCGCACCGGTGGCTCCGCCGCGCTACTGTTTCGGCTCTGGGGCTCCTTGCTGCCATCGCCGCCACCCATCCGCGCACCCTCGCTGCCCAGCAGTCGCCGGCTCTTCTTGACGCCATGACCACGGAGCTGCACCGCGCCTTCACGTCGCTGGGCCGCGGAGACGGTGCGGCCAAGGAAAACCAGCTTCCGCCTTACTTCCTGAGCTACTCCGTCAGCGACGCCGACATCGTGATGATGCAGGCGCAGTACGGCGCGCTGGTTGCCGACAACGCCAACCACATGCGCGTAGCGGACATCCAGGTGCGCCTTGGCGACGCCAAGCTTGACAACACGCACGGCACGCACCGCGGCTCGGCGGTGAACAGCATGCAGCTTCCTCTCACGGACGATCCGGTGGCGCTGGGGCGCTCGCTGTGGCTGGCGAGCAACACGGGCTACAGCAACGCGCTCGACAACTTCCTGCGCGTCAAGACCGAGGCCCAGGTCCGCGCCAAGGAAGAGGACAACTCACCCGACTTCAGCGAAGAGAAGCCGCAGTTGGCCATCGAGAAGCCCGCGCCGGC
>Ga0206908_1055_pt1 | contig 23106 bp, 14 predicted proteins | sample Alteio_BWOrgHeat_78_FD_152979 | JGI IMG/M metagenome (GOLD analysis project Ga0206908, IMG submission 152979) | Enriched cells from forest soil in Barre Woods Harvard Forest LTER site, Petersham, Massachusetts, United States -... | ecosystem: Environmental > Terrestrial > Soil > Temperate forest >... | reverse complement strand
CAGGGCATGGCGTTGCGGTAGGCTTTGCCGGCGTAGTCGTGCGACCAGACGCCGGGTTCGAAGGGGTCGGTGACCTTCTTGAAGGCGAGGGCCTGGCGCCAGGCGGTGACGCAGCGCTGGACAGCGGAGTTGACGGTGATTTCGTCGGGCAGAGACATGGAGGATTCCTTTAGGTAGAGAATTGGGGCAAAAGAAAATGCCCGCCGGATTGGGATCCGGCGGGCACGGTTTTGCTACCTATATTCAGTGTGGCAGATTTGATCGGGAATTAGCAATTAGTTTTCCACATTTTGTGGTGATTGTTTTGTTGGGGTTAGGTTTGTTTTCCACAGGGGCGGGGGCTTGACAAGATTTTGGGAGGTGAGCAGCGGAGGGGTGCGGAGGTTTCGTCGTCAGGTGAGAATGGCGAAGAACCGGCATAAGGACGAGTTGCCCACCACACGCCCAAGATTCCGCTTTTCGGTGTCTAAATCTATATGACTGCACGGCAACCGAGTATTTGGGTGTTTGCGTTCGCATGCCTAATCACGGCTCAGGGATGCAAGCAGCCTACGACGTTCGAGCGCGGAGACACCATGGCAAGCACCTCCTGCTCCTCGCTTCCTGAGTACTTTCCGCGGCCCAACAGCGGGACCGGTGAACTGTTCTATGGCAACGATCAAGCAGACTGGGAGAGAAAGTATTTGCAGCATATGAAAGAACTGCCACTATACGCCTGTGGCTCTTCACTCGACACTCAGCCTGTGTACAGATTTCTATGGGACCGGAGTCTGAGCAAGCCAATCGCTGTGAGGTTGGAGGTGCGTCCAGATGGTGCGGGTAGGCTTTTCGTGCGCGAGCTTGCTCACTGCTGCCTGATGCCTCCGCCGGGGAAAGGCGAGAAGGCGCAGACGTGGGATGAGTGGCTCACCTTGGATACCGACAGGGCGGTTGATCTTAACGTCGATCAGACACGACAGATTACCTCTCAGTTCGACACGGTGTTCCATCGTCCGTTCGATCTGAACCTGACCGGCAACACAACAGACGGCTCAGACTGGATCTTTGAGTCTCGCGTTCAAGGCAGATACCGGTTGCGCGATTTTCGCAATGTACCCCCCGAATCAGCAAAAGCGTTGGGCCTGTTACTGGTCCGCGACCTCGCCGGTATACCGATTCAAGAAAATGAAATCTATTGAACTGCCGTAATTAAGACGCGACTCGTCTCCATTCTGGTCGAGTCACCGCCCACTCGGAAGTAACGAAAAGCAACCGCGGATCCCTCGACTTCGCTCGGGATGACACCGCAGTGGGGGAGCTGGCCTCATCCGTACGATTGAAAGCCGCGCCCTTTCACGAGGTCCGGTGCGAGGGACGCCTACATACAAACGAAAAGCCCCGCATTGCGCGGGGCTTCAGAGTGATGACAAAGCGGCCGTGGTCGGTAAGTCGGCCTTTGCAGGGGCTAAAGCCCGTTGATCCTGCGTCCTTCAATGCCGGGGATAAATCCCCGGCCTACCTCGCGCTACTGCAGGCTGGTCATCAACTGCTCGAGTGCGGACTTCGGCGGGCGCGTGAGTTCCTGCGGCAACTGGCCCAGGGGCTCGTCCACCACGTTCAGCAGATCGATGAAGGTCGGCTTTTCCGTGTCGATGTAGAAGACGCCGGTCAGCACTTCCTGGTTCTCCTGGGCTTCCATGAGGGCGCGCACGGCGTTGGACTTGCTGGTCGGGTCGTAGTCTTCCTTCAGCTTGCGGAGGCGCAGGCTTGAGCCGTCGTGCATCTGAACGTCGTAGACCTGGCCCGAGTCGTAATCCACTTCGATGTCCTCGAAGCTGGCGACGAATCCGATCTCGGCGACCGGCTCATCGTGATCCTGCATGAACTTGTAGCTCTTGGTGGAGCCCTCGTGATCGTTGAAGGTGACGCAGGGGCTGATCACGTCGAGCATCACAGTGCCCTTGTGCGCAAGCGCTGCCTTCAGCATGGCGAGCAACTGCTTCTTGTCGCCGGAGAAGGAGCGGCCGACGAAGGTTGCGCCGAGCTGGATGGCGAGCGCGCAGGTGTCGATGGCGGGAAGGTCGTTGATGACGCCGGTCTTGAGCTTCGAGCCCAGATCGGCAGTCGCCGAGAACTGGCCCTTGGTGAGGCCGTACACGCCGTTGTTCTCGATGATGTAGATCATGGGCAGATTGCGGCGCAGCAGGTGGACGAACTGGCCCATGCCGATGGATGCGGTGTCGCCGTCTCCGGAGACGCCGATGGTGGTCATGGTGTGATTCGCGAGAATCGCGCCGGTAGAGACCGACGGCATGCGGCCGTGCACGCTGTTGAAGCTGTGCGCGCGGCTCATGAAGTAGGCGGGGCTCTTCGACGAGCAGCCGATGCCGCTCATCTTCATCACGCGCTCGGGCTGCATGCCCATCTCGTACATGGCGTCGATGATGCGTTCGGAGATGGCATTGTGGCCGCATCCGGCGCAGAGCGTCGACTTGCCGCCGCGATACTCGAGGATGGGAAGGCCGATGCGATTGACTTTAGGTGTTGGCGTTGCGGTTGCCATGATTTAGAGGCCCTCCTTCGTGGCAAACTCTTCAGTGATGCTGCGGGCATCGAGCGGCAGGCCGCCGTAGTAGAGGATCGACCGCAGCTTCACAACCTGGTCGGCGGGAAGATCCAGCTTCAGCAGGCTCTCCATCTGCGCGTCGCGGTTCTGCTCAATCACGTATACGCGCTCGTGCGATGCCACGAAATCGTGGATCTCATGCGCGAACGGATAGGCTCGAATGCGCAGGTAGTCCACGTCGGTCTTGTATTCGTTCTTAATCTGGTCAAGGCTTTCGCGCACCGAGAAGTCCGAGCTGCCAAAGGCGATGAAGCCAATCTTCGACGTGCCGTTCTTCACAATTTGCGGAGCCGGAACCAGGGTGCGCGCGGTTTCGAACTTGCGCACGAGGCGATCGACTACTTCCTGGTACTCGTCGGGCTTCTCAGTGTAGCCGGCGCTCGAGTTGTGGCCGGAGCCGCGCGTGAAGTAAGCGGCCTTGGGATGCATGGTGCCGGGCAGCGTGCGCCAGCCGATGGCGTCGCCATCCACATCCTTGTAGCGCGCGAAGCTGCCGAGCTTGTCGAGATCTTCCTTGGAGAGCACCTTGCCGCGATCGAGAGGCTTCTCAGGATAATCGAACTGCTCGGACATCCAGTTGTTCATGCCGAGGTCGAGATCGGTCATGACGAAGACGGGCGTCTGCAGCCGCTCGGCCAGATCGAAGGCCTCGCCGCTGAGCTCGAAGCACTCCTTCACCGAGCCGGGCAGCAGCATCACATGCTTGGTATCGCCGTGCGAGAGAAACGCGGTGGACAGCAGGTCAGCCTGCTGGGTGCGCGTGGGCATGCCGGTTGCGGGGCCAGAACGCTGCACGTCGAAGATGACGCCGGGGATCTCGGCATAGTAGCCGAGGCCCGTGAATTCAGACATGAGCGAGATGCCCGGGCCCGAGGTGGAGGTCATGGAGCGCGCGCCGGCCCATCCTGCGCCCAGCACCATGCCGATGGCGGCCAGCTCGTCTTCAGACTGCACCACTGCGAAGGTCGCCTTGCCTTCCGAGGTGACGCGATACTTCTTGAGCAGATCGGCCGTGGCCTCAATCAGCGAGGTGGAGGGCGTAATGGGATACCACGCCACGACGGTGACACCCGCGAAGACAGCGCCCATGCCGCAGGCTGCGTTGCCGTCGATAATGATCTTGCCCTTGGTCTCGTTCATCCGCTCGATCACGAACGGATCGTGCTTGACGAGTTTCTCGGTTGCGAACTCCCAGCCGGCCTTAATCGCGCCGAAGTTGAGATCGAACACCTTCTGCTTTTTGGCGAACTGCTTCCTGACCGACTTCTCAACAACTTCGAGATCGATGCCGAGCAACTGCGCCAAAACTCCCACGAAGACCATGTTCCTGACCAGCTTGCGCAGCTTGGCTTCAGGGCAGATGGAGGCAGTGATCTTGTCGAAGGGCACGGGGTAGCAGGCCACGTCGTCGCGGTACTGACGCAGATTGAAGCTTTCTTCGTAGATGGCCGCCGCGCCCGCGGGCAGTGACAGGATGTCGTCCTTCGCCGTTTCAGGATTCAAGGCCACCAGGATTTCGGTATCGCGCTTGCGGGCAACATAGCCGTCTTTGCTGGCGCGAATGGTGTACCAGGTGGGAAGTCCGGCGATGTTCGACGGGAAGAGGTTCTTGCCACTGACAGGAACTCCCATACCGAAGATGCTTTTCAGCAGCACGCTATTGGCGGATTGCGAGCCGGACCCGTTCACCGTTGCTACGTTGATGCTGAAGTCGTTGACTACGCGCTGGCGCGCGCCTTTTTGGCCCTGTTCTTGACCCAGGACCAGGTCTCCAGTCGCCATTTGGGCGGGATTCCTTCCGATGAGAATTCGTTGGGGAGAAATACGCTAAGCTCCCATGTGATTATAGTCACTTACAGCGTGCGCCGTCGTTGCGGGGCATCGTTGGGGTTACTACTTCATCTCTCACATTATAAGACAATGTACCGACACTTGCGGTGCGGACCTCGCGGCTTCGCCGCCATGGACGGGGTGAAGTGCGGGCTTTGGGTGCGGTTTGGCAGATTATCCCAGCTCTTCGGAAGTCACGCAGCCGCGAGGGAGCTTATCACTCGTTCCGGTGACGGCCGATACTGACGGCTGATCGCGGCGGGGATAAATACAGATTGGGTGAGGGGCGTTCCTTATAGACGTACGCTCATATCTACAGGCAATGTAGTCGGCGTTGGGGCGCACCTCGCCCACGTCAAGGCATCAGCCGGCGCCGCCGGATTCGGCTGATCGTATGGAACTGTCGTGATTCCAGCGGCGCAGCAGCATGGCGGCGATGATGATGAGGGCCACGGTAAGGCCGATCCACAGGCCGAAGACGCCGCGTTTCATCCAAAAGCAGAGAACGAAGCCGAGGGGCAGGCCGATGACCCAGTAGCCGATGAGGTTGGCGATCATGGGCACACGGGTTTCGCCCAGGCCGCGGAGGGCTCCGGTGGAGACGGTCTGGATGCCGTCGAAGATCTGGAAGGCCGCGGCGATGAGGAGCAGGGTCGGGCCGGCGGCCATCACGCGAGGGTCGGTGGTGTAGACCGCGATGAGGGTCTTCGGCTCCAGAAACAGCACGATGCCGGCCAGGAACATGAAGCCCGTGCCGAGGGCGAGCGCCAGCCATCCTGCGCGGCGCGCTTTGGGGCGGTCGCCAGCGCCGATGGCGTGCCCGACGCCGACAGCGGCGGCAGCACCCACTCCCAGCGGAACCATGTAGGTGAGGCTGGCATAGCTGAGTGCGATGGTGTGGGTGGCGAGTTCCACCGGGGTGAGAAAGCCGGCTGAGAAGGTGGCGAGGTTCCAGGCGCCCACTTCGGCGACAATCTGGCCGGCCGCGGGAGCGCCGAGGCGCGCCAACTGCTTGATCTTCAGCAGGCTGGGTTTGGCCCAGCGCGCGAAAAGGGGGTGGCCCCGCCTGCGCTCATAGCGCCAGGCAAAGCCGATAAGCGAGGCCGCCATATAGACGCGGGAGATGACGGTGGACAGCGCCGACCCGCGGACGCCCATGGCGGGTGCGCCGAGTTTTCCGTAGATGAGGACCCAGTTGCCGAACCAGTTGAGCAGGTTCGCGACGACGAACGTGACAGTGATCACTCGCATCTGGCCCACGCCCTGGAGATAGCGCCGCGTAGCGCCATAGAGCAGCAGCGGCAGAGTTCCCCAGATGATGACGCGCAGATAGCTGCCGGCGGGACCGGCGACTTCGGCGTGAATCCCCACATGGCCAAAGACCAGGCTGAACGCGCCGAGCAGCAGCATCAAGGGGGGGCTCACAATGCAGGCCAGATACACGCCCTGCGCGAGCCAGTGGTGGCAGGCGTCGTGGTCGTCGCGGCCGTAGGCCTGGGAGACGAGGGTGTCGAGGCCGAGCAGGAGGCCGATGCCGAAGAGCGAGGGGACGTAGTAGACGGCGTTGCCGACGGCGACGGCGCCGATGGCTTCCGGGCCGAGATGGCCGACCATGATGGTGTCGACGATTCCCTGGAGCATCCAGCCCAGTTCGCTAAGGACGACGGGAAGGGCGAGCGCGGTCATCGCGCGCAGTTCCCTTCTCCACTCCGCCTGTGCGGTTAGCTGGGCCATCTGTCTAATGTACAGAGATTGGTTTGCAGCGTAGCTCAGGGGCTGAACAGGCAGGGAGATCTGTGGCGAGTGAGCCTTTGCAGGGGCTAGAAGCCCACGGGTTCTATTGGTTTTATCGGCACGACTGAAGTCATGCCGTGTTACAAAGCCGCTTCGAGCGAGTTTCTCCGCAGGCTGTAAAGCCCCGGGGGCATTTTGGGCCCGGTGATTGTCAGGGCGGAAGCCCTGACCTGCCTGAGATGGGAAAAGCCGTGTGGGGGGACGGGGCGCGCTATGACTCGTGGTCTCCCATCCTGAACGCGGATTGCGCGTTCAGGATGGGGCACGGAGGGGTCGGGGTTGGAGCACCCCGGTTCGTGATGGATCAATCAGAAGCTAGGAGGCGAAGGAGGCGAGCGCTGTCTTTTCGTCGTCGTAGACATCGAAGACGGTGTAAAGCTTGGTGATCTGCATGAGGTCGTGAACGCGCTTGGTCAGATTCATGAGCTTCAACTCGCCCTCACGGTTTTTGGCCGTGGTGTAGGCGGCGGTCAGTTCACCGAGGCCGGCGGAGTCGATATAGGTGACGTTAGCCAGATTCAGCAGGATCTTCTTGAATCCGTGGGCGAACTGGTCGCGTATCTCGTCGCGAATGGCCGCGCATCCCTCGCCCATGACGAGGCGGCCGCTCAGATCGATGACCATGATTCCCTTGACTTCCCTCGATTGCAGCTTCAGGTCCATAGTGTTCTCCCTTGTGACTCGAACAGGCTTTAGTCAGGATGGGCGGAGAAAACCCCCGTCAATCCGGTCAGCTATGAACTTTACGCCTGTTTGCGCCGGGGAGCGAATCTTCGGCGTATCTGAGGGAATATGGTCTTCGTTCTTGACGACGCGGGCGATGCTGGTTATGTTGTTTTCAGCGCGAAGGGCGCATCCAGTCCGCGGAAAGGGCCGTGCCCACCTTAGTCGAAGACAATTCAACGAAACTTCTTTCCCGCCCGAGCATGCGGACCTGAGGGCGACACCGAAAGGAGCTTCGTATGCCTGAAAAGCAATTCCCCGCCCGTCCCAACCTCGAACAGTACAAGAAGCAGGCCAAAGAACTGGCGCGCGCCTGCCGCAACAACGACGCTGATGCGCTGACGCGTATTCGCGCGCATCATCCGCAGCCGCCGGAGGGCCGCGTGGCGCTGACGGATGCGCAGCTTGTGGTTGCGCGCGAACATGGCTTCGAGAGCTGGCCGAAGTTCGCGGAGCGAATCGAAGAGATGCGGATTGCGGCGGCGATCGCCGATCTGGCGGATCCCGTGGATGCGTTCCTTCGCGCCGCGCTGGTTCCGCGTGGCGGCGTGTCGCACACGTCAGGGACGCTGGATGAGGCGAACGCGATTGTTGCGCGCTATCCGCAGGTGGCGGGCGCGAACATCTTCACGGCGGCGGCGCTGGGGGATGAGGCGGCAGTTCGCGGCTTTCTTGCGCGCGATGCCGGATCGGTAAAGGCCACTGGCGGGCCGTACAACTGGGACCCGCTGTGCCACCTGTGTTTCTCGCGCTATCTGCGGCTGGATAAGGCGAGGTCCGATGGGTTCGTACGCACGGCGCGAGCTCTGCTGGACGCGGGCGGCGATGGCAACACCGGATGGTATGAGAAGCCGTGGCAGCCGGGTGATGCCGACGTCTGGGAGTCGGCGCTGTACGGCGCGGCCGGGGTTGCGCATCATGCCGGCGTGACGCAGTTGCTGCTGGAGCGGGGCGCGGATCCCAACGATGGGGAGACGCCGTATCACGTGCCGGAGAGCTACGACAACACGGTGCTCGAGATGCTGCTGAAGAGCGGAAAGATCGATGCGAAAGGCAAGTCGTGGATTCTGGCGCGCAAGGCGGACTGGCATGACTATGACGGGATGCGCATGGCGCTCGACTACGGGTGCGATCCGAACTACGTTCCGCACTGGGGGGCGAGCTCTCTGCAGCACTCAGTGCTGAGGGACAACCGCATCGAGATCATCCGGCTGCTGCTGGATCGCGGCGGCGACCCGCTGGTGCCGAACAAGAAAGACGGCAGCAATGCGGCGCAGATGGCGGCGCGGCGCGGACGCGGGGATGTTCTGCGCGCGCTGGCGGAACGAGGGATCGATCCGCAACTGCGTGGCGTGGACGCGCTGATTGCGGCGTGCGCGCTGGCCGATCGCGCGCGCATGGATTCGCTGCTGGCGGAGGAGCCGGCGCTGGGTGATGCTTTGCGCGCGGAGGGCGGCGATCTGCTTGGGGCGTTTGCGGGCGTGGGCAATGCGGAGGGAGTGCGCTGCCTGCTGGACCTGGGGATTCCGGTGGCCGCATTGAACCACGGAGACGCTTATTTCGGCACGCCGATGGGATCGACCGCTATGCATGTTGCGGCGTGGCGGGCGAATCCGGATGTGGTGCGGGTGCTGATCGAGCGGGGGGCGCCGCTGAATGCGCGCGATGGGGACGGATGCACGCCTCTGCAACTTGCGGTGCGCGCGTGTACGAATCCTTATTGGGGGAATCGCCGGAGCCCGGAATGGGTGGAGCCGTTGTTGGCGGCGGGCGCGTCGACGGAGGGCGTTGAAGTGCCGACGGGGTATGCGGAGGCGGATGCGTTGATTCGGAGGTATGCGGGGCAGGGTTAGAGGTGCGCGTGGAGACGCTAACAGCAGATTCCCTTCGGGAATGACAGAAAGAAAAGCAAAAGCGGGTTCTTCGTCGCAACGCTCCTCAGAATGACAAATTCGTGGGGGGGCGAGAAAACGACAAGGTTGGTGGGGGAGCGGCTTATTCGTCGTTGCCTTTTCCGCTGAAGCCGTCGGGGACGAAGCGGTAGCCGATCCACGGCTCGGTCTGAATGTATTGCTTATCGGATTCGGCTTCGAGCTTCTTTCTGAGCTGGCCGATGAAGACGCGGAGGTACTCGTTCTGCTGCGTTGCCTGCGGGCCCCACACCGCCTTGAGCAGGGTGCGATGGGTGACGACCTTGCCCGCCTGGCGCGCGAGATAGTGGAGCAGATCGAACTCCGTGGGGGTGAGGTGAATGGGCTTGCCGTTGAGCATGACGGAGTGGGCGTCGGGATCGACGACGAAGTCGCCCGCTTCAATGGCCGCGGTAATGCGCTCAGGCGCGCGCCGCAGATGCGCGCGGACACGGGCCAGCAGTTCCTGGATGCTGAAGGGCTTGGTGACGTAGTCGTCAGCGCCGGCGTCGAGGGCTTCAATCTTCGACTGCTCGTGCTCACGCACGCTGAGCACGATCACGGGCGTCTCGTTGCCGGAGCGGATGGCGCGGCAGAGCTCCACGCCGCTCATCTCGGGCATCATGAGATCGGTGACCACGAGGTCGGGCTGCCACTCGCTGAAGATGCGGAGCCCTTCTTCGGGATCGTTCGCCGTGCGCACATCGAAGCGCTGCGCCGTCAGCGCGGCTCGCAGCACGCGCGTAATCTGCGGCTCGTCATCAATAACCAGGATCCGGTTTGGCGTCATCAGGGCTTCCATCGGCAGCTTACATCATCACTGGCATCGTCTTCAGGCGCGTATGATTTCCTTGCAGACTGATGAAGATTCGGCTGGATTCACGGACTGTATTGCGAGCGCTGGGCGCCACGCTGGCGGCGGTCGCGATCACGCTGACTCTCGATGCGCTGGGGGCGAGCTCAACCACGGCGGGGATGACCTTTCTTGTGATTGTGGTGTGGACTGCGACCCGGGTGGGCATCCGCATCTCGCTTTATGTCGCGGTGTTGTGCGCGATTCTCTTCGAGTACTATTTTCTGCCGCCGTACCACAGCATTCGCATGGCCAGCGGCGCCGAATGGGTGGCGGTGATCACCTTCGTTCTGAGCTCGATTGTGGCGGGGCGGGTATCGGAACGCGCGCGCAGCCAGGCCAGCCAGGCAGAACAACGCCGCGAGGAGATCGACCGGCTTTACACGCTCAGCCAGGACATGATGCTGCGCGAAGACACGGCAACGCTGACGCGCGATCTGCCGGGACTTCTGGAACGGATTTTTGGACTGGAACGCGTGGTGCTGTACATGCGGGATCAGGAGAAGTTCCACTTTTCCGCGGATGGCATTGGCGATGAACTTCTGGCCACGCTGCGACAGCAATCGCGCGCGGAGAGCTCGCTTGCCACCACGATTGATGGCTTCGAGGCGCACGCGCTTCTGGTGGGCTCGCGCTCGGTGGGCGCGCTGGCATGGCGGCCGGCAGGGCTGTCGCGGGAGCTGGCTACAGCGGTTTGCGCGCAGGCGGCGATCGCGCTGACGCGCGCCATGGCGATTGAAGCGAATGCGCGGCTGGAGGCGTCGCGGCAGAGCGAGCGGCTGCGGGCGGCGCTGATCGACTCGCTCACGCATGAACTTCGCACGCCTCTGACTTCGATTCGCGCCGCGGCTACAACGCTGATGGAGCCCACGGGCTTGGACGATGTGACACGGCTCGATCTGGCCGCGATTGTGGATGAAGAGGCTTCGCGGCTCGACCACCTGATTGGCGAAGCGGTGGAGATGGCGGAAATCGACAGCAAGGTTCTGAAGCTCAATGAACAGCCGCACCATCCGCTGTCGTTGCTGCGCAACTCTGTGGATCAGTCGCGGTCGGTGCTGTCGAAGCACACGGTCGAGATCGAACCTGGCGATGACGACGCGCCGGCGCTGTTTGATGCGCACCTGCTGGGACGCGTGCTGCGGCATCTGCTGGAGAACGCGGCACGGTATTCGCCGCCGGGGAGCCGGATCGTGCTGCGCTCGCAACGCACGCCGGGGCGGCTTGAATTCAGCGTGAGCGATAACGGAGCTGGCATTGAGCCCGCGGATCTGCCGTTCATCTTCGAGAAGTTCCATCGCGGGCGCAAGGCTGCAAAGTTCGGGAAGGGATCGGGGATGGGCCTGGCCATTGCGCGCGCGCTTCTCAGGGCGCATGGCGGCGCCATTGAAGCCGCGAGCACGCTGGGGGAGGGAGCGACGTTTCGCTTCTGGATTCCGCTCAAGCAAGAGAGTGTGCCCGAGGAGGTTTCGCATCCGGCGGGGGCTGTGGCACATGACCTGCGCACCTGATCAGGAAGCGAGAAAAGGGGAAGCGAAAAAATGGCGCCGACTCGGCGGACCCCCATTCAGGTTCACCGTCCAGCGCCCCAGCCGTATCAAAGGCTTGTCTAGGACAGATTGGTCAGAACGCGTGAAGGCGTCCGCTGCGCGTCGGTCTGTTCACGACGCCTCACGTTTGGCCGGTCACGGTGCAGGAGAACCTCGAGGTCCTCGACGAAGCTGATCAGCACTACGACAGCGGAGCCCGCGAGTCCCACGAAGAAGAAGGCTTCAAGGACACGCATCGCGATTATCAACAATCCCGTCATGCAGACAAGCCTAGGGGTGGAGGGCGTAAGGACTTCGGTCAGGATTTATAAGGAATTCGTAAAGCGCCTGAAGTAAATCGATTCGGCTCGTCTTGGTCTTATATGGCAGGACGTGGGGGGCCGGACAATTCCAGCCTAAGAAGTTGCGGCCTGATGCGCAGTAGGGCGTGCGGGTCTGGAGACCCGCACGACAGCCGGTCAGGAGACCGGCGCTACATGCGAGCTAGTCGCGGCTTCCTAGGACGGGGACAGCGGGACGCAGTTCGACCTGGCGCGTGGTGATGGTGAGCTTGGCGGGCGTCAGCTCCGGATCGTCCCACGCCTCGGCGTTCTTGACTGCCTCGATGTGAATCTCTCCGGCGTGTTTGGTGCCCTGGACGACGATCTGCGCAAGGCCGTTGAAGAGCGAGCGCTTCGGATCCTTGTCGCTCTCCTGGCAGTTGGGATCGCCGTTGCCTACGCCGATGAGGCGGCCCGCACCGGAGACGTTGAACGAAAGCCGGTTGTCCGCGTTCGGGACGGGGCGGCCTTCCTTGTCGAGCGCCTCCACCTTGATCATGACGACGTCTTCGCCGTCCGCGTTGATTTCTGTGCGATCCGGCGTGAGGCGGATCTGCGAGGGCGCGCCGGCTGTCTCGCGCTTCTCCGTGAGGATGACCTTGCCGTCTTTGGAGCCGCGCGCTTCGATCGAGCCGGGCTCGTAGCGCACCTTCCACTGCACGTGGCCGAGTTGCGGGACCTTCTGGCTGCCCTGGCTCTTGCCGTTGACGAACAGCTCTACCTCGTCGGCATTCGAGTAGACCCAGACCTGGACTTCTTCGCCGTCGCGGCCTTCCCAGTTCCAGTGGGGGAACAGGTGCAGCGATGGTTCCCTGCCCCACCACGCCTTGTAGTAGAAGAAGTTGTCTTTGGGGAACCCGCACATGTCGACGATGCCGAACTGCGAGTTGATGGAGGGCCACTTGTAAGGGGTGGGCTCGCCGCGGTAGTCGAAGCCTGTCCAGGCAAAGCCGCCGGCCAGCCAGTCGCGGGTGCCGTAAAACTTCCACCACTCTTCGGCAGTCTCGCCCCACGGAACGACGCCGTCATAGGAGTTGACCCAGTTGCGCAGCTTGTCAGTGGAATAGATTCCGCGGGTGCCGATGGCGCTCGAAGTTTCCGATCCATAGCAGGCCATCTTGGGATGCCCCGCGTGGTATTTGTCGGGGAACTTGAGGTTGTAGTTGAAGCCGATGATATCGAGCGCGGTGGAGACGCCCTTCTCGTTGTCCCCGTTGACAGCGGCGGAAACAACGCGCGTGGGATCAAGCTCGTGGCAGCGGCGCGCCATATCGGCGCCGATGCGCGCTCCCTGATCGGACATAGCGTTCTGGAGCTGCCACTCTTCGTTGCCTATGGACCAGAGGATGACGGACGGCGAGTTGCGATAGCGCTTGACCATCTCCTCAAGCTGCGCCATGCTCTCGGGATTCGAGCTCATCTGGCGCGTCTCGCACATCATCATCATGCCCATGCGATCGCAGGCTTCAACCCACTCAGGCGTGGGCATGTTGTGCGAGGTGCGGACGGCGTTGCCGCCCATCTCCCGCAGCACGGCAAGCCGGAACCACTGCAACGAATCGGGCACGGCCGCGCCGACACCGGCGTGGTCCTGGTGGTTGCAGGTGCCCTGGATCTTGAGCGGCTTCCCATTCAGGAAGAAGCCCTTGTCAGCGGTGAACTGGGCAGTGCGCACGCCGAAGTTGACCTTCTCAGCATCGAGGGCTTTTCCGTCGGCTTCGACGGTGACGACGGCGCTGTAGAGATTCGGTGTGTCGACCGACCAGAGGGCGGGGCTCGCCAGCTTCGCCGTCGCGGTGTAGCTGGCGGAGCCGTCGGCGGCGATGGACTGCGCGGTGGCTTCAGCCGTGGCCACCTGCTTGCCGGAAGGATCGAGGATCTTCCAGGTCACTTTGGCGTTGGCGGGCGCGGCGCCGTCGTTCTTCACCGCGGTGCTCAGCGAGAGCGTTGCGGCGTTTCCACTGAGTGTGGACCGCACCCAGCTATCCCATTTGCCCAGGTGAACGGCGTCCATCTTGGTGAGCCACACGTGGCGATAGATGCCGGCGCCCTCGTAGAACCAGCCGTCGCCGAAGCCGGCGTCGACGCGGAGGACGATGGTGTTCTTGGCGCCATAGGCGAGGAAGTCGGTGAGGTCGAAGCGGAAGGGCGCGTATCCGTTGTCGTTGCGGCCGATGAAGCAGCCGTTCACGAAGACGATGACGCTGCGGAAGGCGCCATCGAATTCGACCCAGAGGCGGCGGCCCTGGTCGGCCGAGGGAATCTCAAACTCGCGCCGATACCAGCCGACGCTTGTCTCAGGGTAGCGGCGGCCCAGCGGCTTGTAGCCGTGCGACATCAGCTCGTCGTCATGGACGAAGGGCAGCTCGACAGCCCAGTCGTGCGGCAGATTCAGGGCGCGCCACTTCGAGTCGTCGAAGCCCGATTTGGCGAATTTGAAGTCGCCGGTCTTGGCGAAGTCTCCCTGATCGACGCCGAAGCCGAGGTCCCTTGCGGGATCGGCGCCGTGGCCGAACATGAACTTCCATCCAAAGTCGAAGAGAAGCTGCTCGCGGGGCGCGATGGCGGATTGGGCGGCAGCGGAGCCGGCGCCGGTCGCGTCAGCGAAGGCGGCGGTGGCACGGGCCCAGGCGGAGCGCGCGAGCAGGGACGACGCGGAGAGAGCAAGGCCGGAGGCAAGCAGGTCACGACGAGAAAGGCGAGACATAGAGTCTCCTTGCAGAGAGATTTTGCTTCACGCTGGTCAGCGCGGCGAGCGGATAAGCAACGCGAACTATAAATGACGCGGCGGAGGGATGTAAACGATTTCAGCAGCGCGGTTTCAGCGGGTGCGGCAGCGCGCGCCGTCCTCTGATGAGAGAGTGCCGGTATGGTAGATTCAAGAAGGTAGACCACCCTATTGGAGAGATGGCCGAGTGGCTGAAGGCGCACGCTTGGAAAGCGTGTTTAGGGGCAACTCTAACGTGGGTTCGAATCCCACTCTCTCCGCCAGTCATTCCCGCAAATTGCTGGTCTGGCTTGGCTCCTCCTGCCTCGAAATCCAGGCTTACTCCTGTTCATTCAAAACGGCGCCGGGCAATCCGGCAGGTTGACGGGTCTGTCGACGAGGAGGGTCTCCTGCGCGACCATGCGATTGGGGCGCAGTTGATGACGCCGGGAATGACCGCCCTCCACAAAGAGCAGTGACGGGAAACTAACATTTCTACCAGTAGTCGGAGCCCTCAAGCGCCCTATTAGTTTGAGGGACAATGACGAACCCTCCAAGTCCGGGTGGATGTGTGCACACGCACGTCAGCGGCGCTGAGCGAGACTCAACCTATCCTCTCGATCGACGCTGCCGGTGCATCCTTTCGGCATCCAGCCAGACGCCCCGCATTCAGAACGTACTGAACATTCAACCGGCGATTCCATCACGTCTGGGTAAAGGCGGGAACCTCATCGTGCGTTGGTAGACGCATTAAGGATTGAAGTAATAACAGGAGGGCACAATGGCAATCGCAAAGATCGAACCTCTGCCGAAGTTTGACCTGGGCAGCAAGATGGTTTCATGGGAGCAGCGGCGCGCGGAGGGCAAGGCTCTTCGCCACAAGATACCGATTGAGTCGCATGCGGCGTGGAAGCCGGCCAAGAGCCGGCCCGATCCGATGAAGTTATTGGCAATAAGTAACAAGGGACGCCAGGCGCACCTCATCCCTCTGCGCATGGGACGCATGGCGGCCTCGCCGTTCGCATTCCTTCGGGGGTCGGCATGCGTGATGGCGAGTGATCTCTCTACCTTGCCGCTCAGCGGAATTCCGGTGGTGATGGACGGCGATGCCCACATCAATAACTTTGGAATGTATGGCACGCCGCAGCGCGAAGTGGTTTTCGACATGAACGATTTCGATGAGGCGACGATCGGCCCATGGGAGTGGGACCTCAAGCGACTCGTTGCGAGCGTCAACGTTGCCGGACGGCAGAATGGCTTGAATCGCCGGGAGCGGGCTGCGGGTGTACGGCGCGGCGTGGAGGGTTATCGGTTCAACATCGCCCGTCTGCAAAACATGAGTGTGCTGGACGTGTGGTATCTGCACGCTTACCCGGGACGCGAGAACCCCATGTTAAAGGTTGATCCCAAATCCAAGGCGATCTTCGCCAAAACCCTCGCCAAGGCCCTGCGCACCGACAATGGGACTTTACTGCCGAAGGTTGCCGACAATCTGGGCAATGGGAAGTGGAGCTTCCGGAATGACCCTCCCATTCTGACAGCCGTTCCGAAGGCGACTAAACAAAAAGTAACCGAGGTACTGAATCGCTATTCGCTCACCCTTTCTCCGGAACGGCGCATGATGCTCGGCCGTTACCACGTCGCCGATGTTGCCCACCGGGTGGTGGGAGTCGGTTCGGTAGGAACCAGGGCATACCTGGTGCTGCTGTTCGGGATCGGGGATGGCGATCCCTTGTTCCTCCAGGTGAAGGAATCGGTTTCTCCCGCGGCGGCCCCCTACCTTCCGCCTCTCTCCCAGGAATTTCACCACCAGGGCAAACGCGTTGTGATTGGACAACGTGCGTTGCAAGCATCCTCTGACCCGATGCTGGGCTACACCGAGTTTGACGGGCGGGATTACATGGTGCGGCAGATGAAGAACCTGAAGGCTTCAATTCCGGTCGAATTTCTTACGGGCGCATCCTTCAACTTCTACGCATGGGCGTGCGGCGCAATTCTCGCTCGAGCCCACGCAAGGACGGGCGACCCGGCTCGCATTGCCGGCTACTGCGGTAACTCTACCGCCCTGGATCAAGCTTTAGCGGAGTGGGCCGAGAGCTACGGAGATCAGACCGAGCAGGATCACGCAACCCTGGTGGAGTCGATCAAGAGCGGAAAGACCAAGGCGCACGTCGAAGGGACGGATGAAGGCTAACCATGCCGCAAGAGGCTTGAATCCGCTGCCATCCGGCAGATAGCGCCTCCTGCCTCGACATCGGTTCGTCACTCCTGCTCCACTTCGACGGCGTCTACGCTGGCGTAGTTGACTTGGGGAACGAAGGAGACGATCAGCTTGCCCTGGGCGTTGGGGCGCAGGCCACGGTACACCTTGACCAGAGCCCGTGCCGGACCCGCGTCCCTGGCGATGTCGAGGCTCCGGGAGAGAGCGGTGCCGTTGCAAAAGATGTCGAAGACGCGCTTGCCGGAAGCGTCATTCTGGGCGGCGGCGACTCCCCAATATTTCTCTGAAAAGTAGAGCTTCATCCGGTACGTTCCGCGATCAACGGGAAGAGCGTAAGTGAAGTTGCCGTATCGTTCTCCCTCAAAGAGGCCGGTCTCGGAAGTTCCTTCGACGGCGACCTTGTCGGATGCAAGCCGTCCGCTGCTGAAGTAGGCGTCGGGCATCCAGAGGTTGCCGGATTTGTCGACGAAGAAGGTGTTCTGCGCGACCATGCGAATGGGGCGCAGTTGATGCGGCACGCCGGGGATGATCTCGATGGCGTTGATCATGGGCAGGCCCAGCGATCCGTTGAAATCGAGATGAAGGTACCCGTCCCGGTCGGGTGCGATATCGCGGAAGACGCGCACGTCGGCGGTGTTTGCGCCGGCGTCCGAGACGATGTCGAACTGGCTCAGGAGAGGCTGACCGTTGAGGCGGACATCGAAGACACGGCTGTTCTCTCCGCCGCCGAGAGTGCTGGCGGGGCTATAAGTGGTCTCGGCAAAGTGCAGGTGGAGTTCGTAGGCGCCAGGCGCGAGAGGAATCTTGTAAGAGAAGACTCCGGAGCGCGCGGTGAGATAGAGCTCAGGATTGCGCGTACGCGCGATGTGCTGGTTGGGCAGCTCCACACTGAATCCGCCTGAGAAGAAGCGGTCACCGGACCAGACGTTTCCTTCGTCATCTTTGAAGATCGGCCGGGAGTATCCGCACCGAATCCGCATCTCCGGGCCGGGCGGAGGAAGGGCGGCGGAGGCTATTAGGGGTTCCGCCGGAGCAGCCGCGGCGTGAAGCCGAAGACGATCGGGCCACCAGAAGATGGCGGCGAGCGCGGCGACGAGCGCGAGAACAGCGGCGGCGGACAGGATGGCAGGCCGGGTGAGGAGACGGCGTGAAGAGCGCGCCGCAGGTTGAACATCTTCGTGGAGGGCGGGCTGCGGCTCTTCGGCTTCGTGGAAGTTGAGGGGGCCGGAGGCGTCTGTCGTATAGGTAGCGGCGAGCGGGAGATGCGTATGTGGTGGGCGGGGTGATCGGTCGAAGAACTCCGGCCGGTAGTGTCCGGGAGCGATGACGACCTCGAGGTGCTGGTCAGCGCCTTCGCCTTCGTAGAATTCGCGGAGTCGCTTGCGCAGGCGGAAGACCTCGACGCGCACGATGGAGTCGGTGGCCTGATCGAACGAGTCGGGGCGGCGAAAGACATCGGTGGCGATGGAATACTCCTTCAGGCCGTCGGCTTCGCCGTCAAAGTATCGCTCGCAGATGTATTCAAGCAAACTGGCCAGGCGGGGACGGGCCTGGAAGACGCGGGATTGAAGCACGGCCTGAAGAGCTGCGCGCTCTTCAGCGGACCGGTCCAGGGTGCTGGCGTGGGAACGATAAGAATCCGCCTGCATGCTCATATCGATAACCTCTCCGGCGCCCCGGCTCGGGCGCTGCAATCAGGTGATTTCGATCTATTGAGTCTTGCCGGCGCAGATTGGGGAAACAGGCGTATCCGGCGAGTGACGCCGGATTGCAAATCCGCATGATAGACCAAGCGCAATGCTCGTGTAACGGTCCCATGTAACCGTCCCCGCAACTGCAAGGTAACGCGGGTAACGCTTCCAATCGGAAGCGGCCGGGCCTAGACTCGCACGCGGCTGAATTGAAGAGTGCCGGATATTGCCCAGGAGATGATGGCGGCGGCAAATCGATAGAAACCAGATAACTCCGGCCTTTCAGCCATGCTCTGCGCGGAACGCCCGCAACCCGTTCAGTTGCGGGGTATTTCAACCGGCAGAGTCCCTTCTTGACGATTTCCCTGCCGAATCCGGGCGCGCTGTGGAACGCCAGCCCGCAATCCCGGCACGCGGTGCTCTCTGCGTTGATGACGGACTATGACGGCCCATCACGGGCCATGACGTGGGATGCGCCAATCACCGAAGGAAGGATGTGTGGATTCCGATGAGAACCAAGGCTTACTTGAGGTTCATGACTTTATGCGCCGGCGTCGCTTTCATGTCGGCGCAGGCCGCGCTTGCGGCCGAGGGACCGTACGGCGGAACTCCCGCTCCGGTTCCCGGCACGGTGCAGGCTGAGAACTACGACACGGGCGGCCAGGGCGTCGCTTATAACGTGACATCGGTGAACGGCACGGCAAACGGCTATCGCTCAGACGGCGTGGATCTTGAGGCGACCACCGATACCGGCGGCGGAGACAACATGGGCTGGACCGCGGCCGGGCAGTGGTTCAGGTACACGGTGAACGTGTCATCCGCCGGGACCTACAGCGTTGCATTCCGCCTGGCGGCGATCAGCGCGGTCACGGACGGGCTGCACATCTCCAACTCCGCGGGTACGAACATCAGCGGCAACATCAATGTTCCCGCGACGGGAGCCTGGCAGACCTGGACCAATGTGACGGTGATGGTCTCATTACCTGCGGGCCAGCAGACGCTGACCATCAACCAGGACCATCCCGGGTGGAACATCAACTATGTCTCGTTCGCGGCGACCGGCGGAGCATTCGGCGGAACACCGGCTGCGATTCCCGGCACGGTACAGGCCGAGAACTACGATCTTGGCGGCGAGGGAGTGGGCTATCACGTAACGTCAGTGAACGGAACCGCGAACGGCTACCGCTCCGACGGCGTGGATCTTGAAGCGACCACCGACACCGGCGGGGGAGACAACCTTGGCTGGACGGCGACCGGGCAGTGGTTCAAGTACACCGTGAATGTGGCGGCGGCAGGAACCTATACGGCGACCTTCCGGGTGTCTTCAATGAATGGCGTGAGCGATGGGCTGCACATTTCGAATTCGTCGGGAACGAACCTGACTGGGAATATCAGTGTTCCATCGACGGGCGGATGGCAGACCTGGACGAATGTTACGGCGAGCGTCACGCTTCCGGCGGGTCAGCAGACGCTGACCGTCAACCAGGACAACGCCGGATGGAACATCAACTATGTCTCGTTCACGGGAGCGGGCGGCGAAGGGCCGTATGGCGGCACTCCCGCGGCGGTGCCGGGCACGGTTCAGGCTGAGAACTACGACACCGGCGGCCAGGGGGTTGGCTATCAGGTCAGTTCCACAAACGGCTCGGCGAACAGCTATCGCTCCGATGGCGTGGACCTTGAGGCGACCACTGACACCGGCGGCGGCTTTAACATCGGCTGGACGGCGGGCGGCCAGTGGTTCCGCTACACGGTGAACGTGGCCAGCGCTGGCACTTACACGATCGGCTTCCGCGTGGCCGCGCCGACTGCCGTGACGGATGCCTTCCACGTGACGAACGCGTCGGGCGTGAACCTGACAGGGTCCGTCAATGTGCCGGCGACCGGCGGCTATCAGACCTGGACGAACGTGTCGGTTACCGTCACACTGCCTGCCGGCCAGCAGATTCTGACGGTCGATCAGGATGCGGCGGGCTGGAACATCAACTACATGACCTTCACCTCCGGCAGCGGCGGCGGTACCGGCTCATGCGCGGGCGTCTCGTCGATAACAGTGGGCGGAGTAACGTACACGCCGCAGTGGTGCCAGGAGTTCAACGGCGGGGCGGGCCCGCCTGACACCTCGGCGTGGACCTTCGACCTGGGCAACAACGGCGGTTGGGGCAACGGCGAGGCCGAGGTCTACTGCGGACCGCCGGGATATCCAAGCAATCCGTCGCAATGCCCGACCAGCTTCAGCACCTCAACGGCGCCGGTTTACATCGACGGCAGCGGGCACCTGGTGATCCAGCCGAGGAACGTCGGTGGCACATGGCTCTCCGGGCGCATGAATACCTCAGGGAAGCAGAACTTCACCTACGGGGTTCTTGTTGCCAGCATCCAGGCGCCCAACACCACCAACCAGGGCCTGTGGCCGGCGTGGTGGACACTCGGCAACAACATTGGCACGGTGGGCTGGCCAACCTGCGGTGAAGGCGACATCATGGAGATCTGGTCGACGCAAGTTGATAACGGAGCCGGACCCGCCGGCAACAACTCCACCATTCACACAGCGAAGACCGGCGGCAGCGGCGTTGGCGCGCGCTACAACTTCCCCAGCGGACAGGCCAACGACAATGCGTTCCACACCTATGGAATTGTCTGGTCGCAAAACCAGGTGGCGTTCTACGTAGACAACGCATCGTCGCCGTTCTTCACGGCCACGCCCAGCACCCTGCCTTCGGGTGACACGTGGCCATTCAACCAAAGCATGTTTGCGATCCTGAACGTGGCCGTGGGCGGCACGCTCGGCGGATCGACGAGCGGCCTGTCGAATCCAACCCCGATGATCGTGGATTACGTGCGCTGGTACACACCGCAGTAGAACCTGCGCAGGAAGAAACAAACCGAGGCAATTGCCGCGAGGTTTGCGGCAGTTGCCTCGGTTTTTTGTCTGAACTCACCCGGTAACGCGAATGCTGTGGGTCAGGACCCTCGGGGCGCTGGCGGCGTGCTGGCGCTTTGATTTTTTGCATCCTGCTTTCACATTTCTTCCGCATACTCATTACCATGCAATGTTCGAGAATTCTGACTACGCTGCTCGCCGCCGCAGCACTCACTCTTCCCTGCGTATCCGCTGGCCAGACTGGCGTCACTGCCACGCTTCCCAATGGCCGTGAAATTCATCCCGCCGGAAACTGGATACCCCTTGCTCCTTATCCCTTCGCTCTGTCGGTGCGCCCCGACGGCGCGCAGGTTGCCGCGCCATCCATCGGGTTCCCGTTCGCTCTAAATGTGATTGACGCGCCGAATGATCCGCATCCCTCGGTGCGGCGCATGCCTTCGGGGGACAATAATGATCCGGCGATTGAGGTGCATGCCGGGCTTGCCTATTCTCCAGATGGATCCACCTTGTATGTCGCTACCGGCGACTCCGGCAAGATCCGCGCCTACTCGACGGCCGACTGGAAGCCTGTAGGCGAACTCTCTCTTGACGGAGTTCTCGAAGGCAAGACCGTTGGCGCTTCGTTCGCGGCAACGCTGGTTGTCTCCGCCGATGGCAACACGCTCTACGTTCTCGATCAGGGCAACTGGCGCGTCGTTCTCGTGGACGCACATCGACTCTCGCTCATCGCTTCGATTCCCACCGGAGCTTATCCATTCGGCCTGGCGCTTTCGCCTGACGGCAAGCGCATGTATGTGACCAATACCGGCCTCTTCGAATACAAAACCATTCCCGGCGCGGACCGCGACCACATGCTCGAATCAGGGCTCCATTTTCCTGCGTTCGGCTTCCCTTCGAAGGCAGCGCGAGAAGGGGCAACCGTGGAAGGCAAACAGATCCCCGGACTGGGCGACGAGAACTCCGACCGCGCAGTTCGCTCTGGACGTATGACATCGGCGATGCCGCGCATGCGTCGGTTACCGCGCGGTTGCGCCTCGGCGACCGTATCACGGAAGCGAAGCAAGGCACGGTGGGCGGCGCCGCGCCCACGGGAGTCGCCGCAGACACCAACGCAGTCTATGTGTCGCTGGCGCACGAAGACACGGTCGTCAAAGTCACCGCGGATGGCACACAGGTGCTGGCGCAAGCCGCGCTCTCACCGTTTGCGGATGTGCGCTTCCGCGATGCAGCAGGACGGCCTTTGCGCGGCGTGATGCCCAGCGGCGTTGCCCTCCGTGAGAATCGCGTTTACATCGCCGAATCAGGCATCAACGCAGTGGCCGTGGTTGATACGGCTTCCATGAAGGTCATCGAACACATCCCGGTGGGTTGGAATCCCTCGGCGATCGATCTCTCTCCCGATGGCAAGACGCTCTTCGTCATCAACACGAAGGGTAAGGGAGCCGGTCCAAACGGAGGCGCGCAGCATAATGCCAACGCACCTTCTTACATTGGTTCGCTGGAGTTGGGCAGTTTGAGCGTGATTTCGCTCGCATCGCTTCCCTCACCCGAAGTTCTCACGCAGACCGTGGTCGCCGGAAACACCGCAGCGATCGCCAATAAAGCCGCACTTCCGCACCTCAAGCATTGCTTCCTGGTCATACGCGAAAACCGCACCTACGACGAAGTGCTGGGGGATGTGGACGGCTCCAATGGAGACGCATCGCTGGCCCGTTACGGCATGCAGGGCTGGGTCACCGATAACGACTCCAGGCCGCGCAAGCAGCGGACCGCCGCGGGAAAAGCGAAGTCCGCAACCGACCTTCGCGTCACGCCCAATCTGCACGCCATGGCGAAGCGTTTCGCCATGAGCGACAACTTCTATGTCGACTCCGACGTATCCGCAGACGGCCATCGCTGGGTGGTCGGCATCAATCCCACACCGTATTTCAATACTGCGTGGACCTCGGGTTATGGGGGCCGCCGGCACGACGACGCGTTCGCCGCACAACCCGGCCGCCGTGCCTTCTTCGGTGGCG
>Ga0206908_1054_pt1 | contig 23364 bp, 13 predicted proteins | sample Alteio_BWOrgHeat_78_FD_152979 | JGI IMG/M metagenome (GOLD analysis project Ga0206908, IMG submission 152979) | Enriched cells from forest soil in Barre Woods Harvard Forest LTER site, Petersham, Massachusetts, United States -... | ecosystem: Environmental > Terrestrial > Soil > Temperate forest >... | reverse complement strand
CATCGCGTTGCCACCATAGATCTGCGGGCGTTTGGCGGATCTGCGCTGACTGATGACATCGAGGTTCCGAAAGGGCGCGACGCCGAAGAGATGAGCCACGGCGTTCCAATCACGTACGTGCCCGCGCGTAACACGATCTTTTTGTCTTTCGCGCTGGCGTGGGCAGAGGTGCTGGGATCGAGCGATATTTTTATCGGCGTCAATGCGCTGGACTACAGCGGCTACCCGGACTGCCGTCCTGACTTCATTCACGCATACGAAAAGATGGCGAACCTGGCGACCAGGGCGGGTGCGGAAGGCCATCAGAATCTGACCGTCCATGCGCCACTGATGAAGATGACGAAGGCGGAGATTATCCGCGAAGGCCTGAAACTCCGAGTGGATTACAGCCTGACGAGCAGTTGCTATGATCCCGCGCCGGACGGCACGCCGTGCGGACAATGCGACTCGTGCTTCCTGCGTCGCAAAGGCTTTGCGGAAAATGGAATGGCCGATCCTCTGAAGTATCCAGATGCAGTGAAGTTGCCGTGATGGACATATTCAAGGAGTTCTCAATCGAAGCGGCGCATTGGCTGCCGCATGTGCCCGAGGGGCATAAGTGCCGGCGTCTGCACGGGCATAGCTTCCACATTGAAGTGCATGTTGCGGGATCGGTGGATGCGCATCAGGGCTGGGTGATGGACTTTGCGGAGATAAAGGCGGCCTTTCAGACTATCGAGGACCAACTGGATCATCGCTGCCTGAATGACGTGAAAGGTCTTGAGAATCCCACCAGCGAAAATCTGGCTCGGTGGATATGGAATCGCCTGCGCACCGAACTGCCGGCACTGAGCCGGATCGTGGTGCGCGAGACGTGCACCAGCGGCTGCGTTTACCGAGGCGACTGAGCTTCGGAGAGAGTAAGCCGCGAGTGCCATACATCACTCATGTGCGCCAGCACGGCGCGCCTGACCGCCGGATTCATTTGCACGAGCGATAAAATAGAACTACCTCATGTCTATAAGCAATCCCAGTCTGCCGAAGTCCATCCTGGCGTTGCGGACCTATGATGCGCGCTCCTTCGTTCACGATCTGCTAGCCGGCATCACGGTTGGACTGGTGGCTCTGCCGCTGGCTATGGCATTTGGTATTGCATCGGGAGTGACTCCACAGGCCGGTCTCTATACGGCTGTGGTTGCCGGGTTCCTGATTTCGGCGCTGGGCGGATCGCGAACACAGATTGGTGGACCAACCGGAGCGTTTGTTGTCATTGTTGCGGGCATCGTCACGCGCTTCGGCATGAGCGGGCTCGCCCTGGTCACATTGATGGCCGGACTCATTCTGGTTGTGATGGGATTGACGGGCCTGGGCTCCGCGGTTCGGTTTATCCCGCGCATGGTGGTGATCGGATTTACGAACGGCATAGCGATTTTGATCGCGTCGACGCAGGTCAAGGACTTCTTCGGATTGCAGACCGGTCCGGTGCCGAGCGAATTTCTGCCGCGCATGAAGCTGCTGGCGGCGAGTGCCGCTTCGGTCAACTGGTATGCAGTCGGCGTAGGCGCCGCCACGCTGGCAATTCTCATCGTCATGCCTCGATTTGCGCGGCGCGTGCCGGCATCCATCGTTGCGGTGCTTTTCTGCACGATTGGCTGTTTGATCTTTCACCTTCCGGTGGAGACGATCGGTTCAAAATTCGGAGGGATCCCGCGCGGGCTGCCGCCATTCGAGATCCCGAACTTCCGCGCCGAACACATTCTGCCTCTGCTGCCATCCGCATTCACGGTGGCGATGCTGGCTGCTGTTGAGAGCTTGTTGTCAGCCGTAGTGGCAGATGGGATGACTGGCGATCGCCACAATTCGAATGTGGAACTGGTGGCACAGGGAATTGCCAACATAGTATCGCCGGTGTTTGGCGGAATTCCGGCCACGGGCGCCATAGCGAGAACAGCGACCAACATCCGCGCCGGCGCACGGACGCCGGTCTCCGGCATGATTCATGCGCTGACCCTGCTGGTCATTCTTCTGGTCGCCGCTCCGCTGGCGAGCTATATTCCGCTGGCGACGCTCGGGGCCGTGCTGTTCGTGGTTGCCTACAACATGGGCGAGTGGCACGAAATCGGAGCCATCTTCCAACTGGACCTGACGGCGATTTCCGTGTGGCTTGTGACGTTTGGACTGACCGTCTTTGCAGATCTCACCGTGGCGGTGGCTGTTGGGTTGGCGCTCGCGGCGTTGCTTTACATCTACCGCGTGGCTGATACGACCACTGTCTCGCCCGTCACCGATGACTATATCCGCGATGGTCTGCCGCATACGCTGCAAGGACGGATCATTCCACCGTACGTGACGTTGCTGCGCATTCACGGGCCGTTCCTGTTTGGGACGACGGAGAAACTGGTGGATGCCACCGTCAATCTTGAGGCGTTTTCGCCGGTGGTCATTCTGCGGCTGCGCAACATGACGGCGATCGACGCAACCGGCATTCACGCCATCGAGACATTTGCGAAACGCCTACGCGCATCGGGACGGACGCTGATTCTCTGCGGCGCCATGCAGCAGCCGTCGAAGCTTTTGCAGCAGGCACGCTTTCTTGATCATGTTGGCCGCGAGAACATTATGCCCAACGTCCAAGCGGCGCTGGATCGGGCCAGGGAGGCGTGCCCTGAGCAAGCCAGAGATTCGTCGCAGCAAGTAATGGAGTAAAAGCGGACTTGGAGAAGGGTTAACCCGGAAGTAATATTTCGCTGAAATCGGGCGGAGCCGGAGAGGGACAGAAAAGGCCGAAAATTGCCTGAAAGCGAAAATTTGGCGAAGCGATAGAAAAGCGAATTTATTTTGTATTTGATTGTTTCTAATGCGTTTAAAAACTTGCCTGTGGAAAACTCCCAAAAACGTTAATTAGTAAGTTTCTGGTTAACAGTCGCCGCTTCTGAGAACGGCCTAGAGTCGATTTTGGAAGCCAATCCGACGGAATAGACACTTGGCCCTTCGGAGCGAATCCGGAGCGATAAGTATGGTGGAGCGGGGTGAGCTTTGCTGTGCGCGGGGTCACAGATGTCGTTTCAACCGACAGCTAAAGACAAAGGCAGGCGACGCGGGCACCCTCGTCGGTGAGGATGCCCGCGCGATCCTTACTTGCTGTCAGCCTGGGTCTTTGTGATGAACGCTGCGACGCGGTCGTGCAATTGCTTCAGGCTTTCGTCGCGCACGTAGACCATGTGGCCCGACTCGTAAAACGAGTACTCGATGTTCTTCGCGAGCGACTGCGGAATCGGCAGGTGCTTCTCTTCATAGATGGCGGCGAAGAACGGAGTCGCCAGGTCGTAGTAGCCACCGTTCACCATTACCTTGAGGCGCGGATTCGTCTTCATCGCTTCGGCAAGGTCGATGGATACATTCATGTTGATAGGATTGCCGCGGTGCGTCATATTCCACTGGGAGCTGCCGAAGAGCGCCTCGGGCAGATACGTCTGGCCCTCGCCGTACTTCAGGTCCTTACGCACGTAGTCGTTGAAGACGGAGACGTAGGCAGACGATATTGCGGAGCTCTGCGGGTCGTAGTCAGCAAACTGGCTGAGAGGATCGATGGAGGGGCCGGAGTAGCGTGTGTCGAGACGGCCAGTGGTGAGGTCCTGGTCATCCTGGAGCGTCTTTTCGAATTCGCCGCCATTGACGCGGAGGTTCGCCTTCAGAATGTACGTGGTCGGAAGGCCCGTGTAGTTGTGAAGCTTCTCGGCCGTGGCCTGCTTTTCGTCCGCTGAGATATCTGTTCCCTGCGCCAGCGCGTGACTGTACTGGCCCATTGCGAAGTCTTCCACCTCCTTCAGAAACGGCTCGAGCGCCGGCGCCTGCTGCGGCAGTTTCTTGTGATACCAGGCGGTCGCGGCGTAGGTGGGAAGCGCAAGCACGTAGGGCAGGTCCACGCCCGGATTGCCCTGCGGGAAATCGATGTCGGTGGTGAAGTTGAAGATCTGCGAGAGCAGGATTACGCCGTTCAGATCAATGTTCTTGTTGTTCTCCAGAATGTCGGCCAGCACCGCCGAGCGCGTGGTTCCATAGCTTTCGCCAAAGATGTACTTGGGCGAGTTCCAGCGGCTGTACCTGGTGATGAAGCGAACGACGAAGCGCGCGAATGCGTTGGCATCCTCATCCACGCCCCAGAAGGCTTTTTCGGGGTCCTTGCCCATGAGCCGCCCGAAGCCGGTGCCGGGCATGTCGACGAACACGAGATCGCTCACGTCGAGCAGGGAATTCGCATTGTCGACCATCTTGTAAGGAGCCGCTGCGAGGTGCTGATCGCCGGAAGTGGCAACATGCTTCGGTCCGAGCGAGCCCATGTGGAGCCAGACGGTGGAACTGCCTGGGCCGCCGTTGTAGAAGAAAGTGATGGGGCGGTCTTCTGCCTTCGCATCCTTCTTGAAGTAAGCAAAGTAGGACATGCGCGCGGTGGGCGGAGCGTCTTTCAGCTCCTTGGGCTCATTCAACGCAAGCTGACTGCCCGGCTCAGCCTTGCCGTCGAGGCCAAGCTGCGCGTCCTGCACGTCGGTGGCGCCCACCGTGATGGTGCCGGCAATCGCGTTGTAGAGAATGTGCTGACCGCCGACATCGATTGAGCCTGACGTGGTGACCTCGGTGGCTGCCGGCTTTTCCGCCGGCTTGTTGTCGTCCTTCTTTTTGTCATCGTCCGCCCGCGTGAAGGATGCCGGGATGAGCAGGGAAGCGGAAAGCAGGCAAAGCGCCAGGCGACCAGAAAATCGCATTCGTGAACTCCAGTCTTGTTTTGGTTTGTGATGGACTGCGAAAGGTCAGTATATGTCGCGCGTCAGGCGCAGTGCGATTCCGTTCGTGAACGGCGGAGAGGTCAGAGTCGATTCTGCGCCGCTGCTTTTCAAGGCCGGTACTGCGACGTGCTCGCCAGTAACAGTGTTGATCCACTCGCCTTGATAGCTGCCGGGAGGAAGGCGCAAAGACAGGCTCGCGGGGCCGTTGCCGTCGAGGTAGGTGGCATATTTTCCGGTCTTGCTCGCCAGGGCGTGGGCAGTTACGCCTTCCGCATGGGCCACGATCTGGTGGTCGCTGGCCATCTCAGCCAGCGGGAGCGACGCCATGAAGGTCTGTAGAATGCCGAGCTGTTTGCGAAACGCGGGACTGCCGCCGCCGGGACCGTTTGGCTCGGTATCGGTTCCGTCAGGATGCTCGACTGTGAAGGAGTAGTCGAGCGCATCGAAGATGGAACCACCGGCCAGCATGAAGTTCCAGGCCTGCCGCCTGTAGTCATCGTCGCTGCGGCCGAGGAAGCCGGTTTCGTCGTAGGCGATGGCCTGGCCGAGTCCTTGATTCAGCTCGGCCGCTTCAGGATACGCGTAGTGAAAGTTGATGACGCTCACGCCCGGAACAACAGATCGCACGGGAAGCCGGAAGTTTGAGTAGCACTGCGCAATCAGGTGCTTGTTGGGCAGCGATGCCTCTTCGCTTGTGATCCACTCGGCGACCCGCGCCTGCCAGGCGATGGATGCGTCGTCGGCAACCTCGATCGAATTCGGATATTGATCGCGCGAGGGCGGGAAGAGATAAGGATTCACGACATCCGTAAGCACAGGGCGGTCGGACCACGGCTCATTTTGAATCTCGAAGATGACGTTGGGATGGGCGTTGGCTTCGTGGACCAGCTTGCGAACGTAGCGCTCCTGGATCGCCAGCACGTTTCCGTTATTGAGCGTGTTGGCGTTCTTGCGATCGCGCAGGTCGGTCTGGTTCACGTTGTTCGCGGAATTGAAGGGGCTGAAGTTCCACTGCACGTCGCCGTATTGAGAGGAGAAGAGCGAGATCTCGACGACGATTCCATGCTGCTCGGCTTCTGTGAGGAATTCATGGAAGCGGCGAAAGTACTCGGGGTCCCACTTGTCGAGGTCGAACTTGTTCCCGCCACCGGCATAGCCCGGTTCCGTGCTTCGCGGCCAGGGCAGGATCACCTTTCCAGAGGCGGGAGCCAGGGTATTTCGCTTGATGCCGAAGGAAGTGGCAGGCACCTCGACATAGCTGCCGCCGAATATGCGCGTGTAGTTGAGACCGTCGGCCTGGATGGTTTTGAGGTAGGTGTGGGAATCGAATTCTGTGTTGATAACCGAGCCGTAGTGTTCGCCGCTTGTGATGAGCGCTATGGTCTTGCCTTTGTATTCGAAGTAGTGCGGATTGTGCGGGTCGAGACGGATGGGTGCGGTCTTCTGCTGACCGTGAACAGACACCGACAATGCACAGAGGATAGCCAGGAGCGGCGCGAGTTTCATGCGTACCACTGTATCGCGCCGCAGCAGGCTCAGAGACTCGATTGAGGCGCTATTTCTGCGGCTTGTCGATGGGCTGCTTGTCTGTGATCTTCGGCCGCTGTTCCGCCTGCAACTGCTTGCTCACCTGCTGCACTTCACGAAACACGCGCAGCAGGTTGCCGCCGAGAATCTTGCGGCAGTCTTCGGCCGAGTAGCCGCGTTCCAACAGGGCGGCGGTGATCTTCGGCAGGTCGGCGGCGGAGTCCATTCCCTCCGGCAACTGGCCATCGACGCCATCAAAGTCGGAGCCCAGGCCGACGTGATCGACACCGGCAACCTTCGCAATGTGGTCGATGTGGTCGATCAGGATGGACAAGGGCGGGCGGGGAATGCGGTCGGCAAACTGGCGCTGCACCTTCGAGATCTGTTCGTAATTGGGTTCGCGGCCAGCGGCCTTTTCTTTGTCTTTGAAATCCTGCACGGCCTTATCGACTTCGGGCTTCTGCACCTTTTGCGCATCGCGATAGGCCTGCGAAAGGAATGCCGAATAGTAGTTCACCTGGATCACGCCGCCCTTCGATTCAGGCCCGCCCGATCGCGCCACGGCCATCAGCATGTTGTCCGTCATGTTGCGCGGAGCATCGTCAAGAGCGCGCGCCGACGAGTGCGATGCGATGAGGGGCGCCCGCGTGATGCGCGTGGTGTAGAAGAACGTCTTGTCCGATACATGCGAGATGTCGACCATCATTCCCAGGCGGTTCATCTCGTACACCACGTCTTTACCGAACTCGCTGAGTCCGTCTGCTGTATGCGGCACGGACTGGTTGTCAAAGTCGCCGGAACTGTCGGCCCAGCCGTTCGAGTTCGACCAGGTAAGGGTCATGTAGCGTACGCCGAGATCGTAGTACTGCCGCAGCAAGGCCAGCGAGTCTTCGATGGAATGGCCGCCTTCAATGCCCATCAGCGAAGCCAGTTTGTGCTCGCGGTGCGCCTTCTCGATGTCTTCAGGACTGGTGGCCAGCATCATCTTGTCAGGATGCTTCGCGACCTGCTGCTTCACCGCATCGATGAGCACCAGCGTGCGCCTGGCGTATTGACCCTTGTAGAGCCCGGGCTCAACCCAGATGGAGAAAAACTCGGCGCCGAGATTGCCATTCTTCGCCGATTCGAGATTGAGATTGCCGCCCTTGAGCGGATCGGCCATGTCGTAGTTTTCGTCGACAAAGCGCTGGGTTGTGTCGGCATGCGAGTCGATCACAATCGCGGACTGGTGCACGGCTTCAGGGGATAGTTTGTGAGTCATCTTCGGGGAAGTCTTGGTGGGGGGGTGATTTGCCGGGGTTTGGCCGCTCAACAACGCGGGCAGGCAGAGGGCTAGCGTGGCGATCAGGGTCCGATTGCGCATAGGCTTGGCGTCAGTATAGCCGGAGGCGGGACGCCCGCCCCCGAAGTCGCAGTCCGAGCCGGCTACTTCGCTGGCGGAGTGAGCCCGAGCGCGCGCAGATAGCCGTCGTTCACGCGCTCGCCAGAGAATTGCACCTTCTTGAGCAGATCGTCGAAGATGGCCTGCGCTTCCTCCGGCGAGGGTCGCGCCGCGATGCGCTTCTCGGCATTGCCCGTTCCCGGAGCCATGGCGGCCAACTTCACCACGGCGTCCCAGTGTTCCGGACGGTCGAAGGTCACCGGGCTCGAAGTGGCGTCCATCTTCTTGTACGGCCAGTAACACCAGCCCACATGATTCTCCTCGAGAGTCTTTGTGAACGCGGCGATCCACTCGTCCTTGTTCTCGCCTGACTCGCCCAGCCAGATCGGCACGTGGTACTTGTCGCGGTAGTCGAGGTATTCCTGGATCACGCTGACATCGGTCGCAGTCCAGTACTTGTGGAAGGTGTACATGACGTTTTTGTCGAACGGAGGGCCGAAGACCTTGAAGTTCGAATCCCACTGCGCTCCGCCAAGGATCAACATGTGGTTTGGATCGACCTCGCGCACTGCGGCAACGAGTCTCTTATAGAGCGGCTCCAGATCCTTGTTGTACTGCTGGAGTTGCGGAAAATGCGGAATGGGCTCGTTGAGCAGGTCGTAGCCGAGGATGATGGGCTCATGCGCGTAGTGCTTCGCGATGCGGCGCCAGACAGCGATGGTGCGCGCTTGCGCGTCAGTGTCCGTGTAGAGCCACGGATATCCCTGGCTGTCGTCGATGTTGGTGCCGGTCTGTCCGCCCGGTGCGCAATGCAAGTCGAGGATAACGTATACGCCGTCTTTGCGCGCCCACTGCACTAGCCGGTCGACGATGCGAAAGCCTTCCGCGTTGTCGGCGTCGAAGAACTTCCAGTGGAAGGGCAAGCGCACGGAGTTGAAGCCCATGGCGTGGATGCGGTCGATGTCGGCTTGAGTGATGTAGGTCTCGCGCCACTGTTTCCAGAATGCCTCGGACTTCTGCGGCCCGATCAGCTCCGTGGTCAGGGCTTCAATCTCGCTCGGCGACTGCGGCCCGCCGTCGAAATGGAACATGTAGCCTTCCGGCTCGAGCCAGTTTCCGATGTTGGTGCCGCGGAGCATAAGGGGCTTGCCATCGCCGTCAACGACGTTGGCGCCGGAGGTATGGACGAATCCGTGTTGTGCCAATAGGTGGGGGCGAACGAAAAAGGTCAGGCAGAGCAGAAGAGGGCAGAGCTTGCGGATCGACATAGCGACCCGAGTATACAGCCCGGACTCGGTATCGGGACGCCGATAGCCGCCCTGTTATGCCTAGTCTTTTCTTGTCCGCGCTGCCCGCTTCCGCGCCGCCGATCCATGATGCCGCGTGGTGTAGGAAGCCTTGCGCAGCGTCGTCGTCCCATGCGCGCGCCGGGTACGCGTCGGCCGCAACACCTTGCCGACGGAGTGCTCGGCTCCGGACGGATTCGCCGAGTAGCTAGGATCGAGCATCGCGATGACGGCCTTGGCGCGCTCGCGATAGAGCCGCGCCCACTGGCTCTGCACCAGGCTGAGCTGGACTTCGTGCCAGTACTGCGCGTTGGACTGAGCAATCGCTGCCGGCCCATTCCCGTTCTCGCGATTGAGCAGGGTGAGGAAGGTCGAGAATTCCTCAAGGTTCACGCCCATCTGGTAGACCAGTTGGGTCATGGCCATCTGCTGGCTGGCGCCGAGTCGCTCGAAGTTGCGGCAGTAGGCCTTGGCGTTATAGATGGCTTGAACGATGCCGATCCGAAGCAGCGCATTGGCGTCCGCTTGGGTGATCTGCGGTTCGAGCGACCAAATCTGGCGGCGGAACCCGGTCTTGCTCCACGCGTCCATGCGGTCGTGGAACTGTGCGAGGAGCACATCGAGCCGGGCGGGCTCAAGGCCCGCGGCCTGCCACAGATCGGCCGATGACGGCTCGAGGAACGGATGCGGGTTGAGCGGGTCGTGCTGAATATGGATGCGCTCGGGGAGATCGAGGCTGAAGCCGGCGCCGATTAGCGGCTGGCCGGTCTTGGGGTCAGGATACGCTGCGAGCACCCAGCCTTCGTGGCGCTTGTCGCGAAGGATGTCCATCAGGTCGTCAACGTCGAACTTGACATCTGAGGCTTTGAATTCCATCAGGGTCTGGACCGCGTCAGGAAGCGCCGCAGTCTCCTGGCCGGCTGGCGCGATGGGTCCCGAAATCGTAGACGCGACTGGAACGGCAGGCGCGCTCGACGGATCAGCCGGTGCCGGGTGCGCCGGCACGGTTTGACCGGCAGCCGCCACTGAGGCCAGAAACAACAATGTTGAAACAGTGAAAACGCTCTTCATTTCCCCAGATCCCCGCTTATTACAAGCCCCGTAGCATCCAACATGCCTGAAAATCGGCGGATCTGCAATAACCGAGAGACCTCTCGAATGCAAATCGTCATCAGAGATTCCCAAGGCGCCCCGTCCGAACCCATGCTGGATCTTGCATGCAGAAACCCATGGTCGGCGGAAAAGTAGTGCTTTAAGCACAATCAGTACCGGCTTTTCCTCAGCAATTGCCGCCAAGTCGGGAATCCATTCGAGGACTAGAATTGATCCAGACCCATGGCGGAATTCACCCACCTTCATCTGCATACCGAATACTCGCTCCTCGACGGGGCCTGCGACGTCACCAAGCTGATCGACCGCGTCGCAAAGCTCGGCCAGAAGTCCGTCGCCATGACTGACCACGGCAACATCTATGGCGCCGTGCACTTCTTCAACGCGGCCAAGGAGAAGGGAATCAAGCCCATCCTCGGCTGCGAGCTCTACGTGTGCAAGAACGAAGACCATCGCGCTCCGGCGCAAGGCGACGACTACAACCACCTGCTGGTTCTGGCTGAAAACGAAGAGGGCTATCGCAACCTGATCCGCATTACGTCGGAAGCGTCGCTGCACGGCTTCTACCGCAAGCCGCGCATCAGCAAGCAATACCTGGCCGCGCATGCGGAGGGCCTGATTGCCACTTCCGGTTGCCTCAGCGGCGAGCTCTGCGAGTACCTGCACAACGAGCACGGCAAGTGGGACACCGAGACTGCCTACGCAAAGGCGCGAGCCACGGCGCAGCAGTATCAGGACATCTTCGGCAAGGGCAACTTCTATCTCGAGATCCAGGACCAGGGGCTCGAGGCCGAGCGCAAGATCCAGAACGATCTCTTCCGTCTCGAAAAAGAGCTCGGCATTCCCATGCTGGTCACCAACGACTCGCACTACCTGTGCGGCGAGGACTCGCACGCGCACGATGTGATGCTCTGCGTTCAGACCGGCGCAAAGATCCACGACACGGACCGCTTCAAGTTCGACTCCGACCAGTTCTTCGTCAAGAGCGGCGACGAGATGGCGCAGCTCTTCCCGGATAATCCCAACCTGCTCGCGCGCACCATGGAGGTCGCCGAGCGCTGCAACTTCAAGCTGCACCCGGTCGACAATCCCTTCCCGCAGATGGACGTGCCGGAAGGCCACACCATCGACAGCTACTTCGAACAGGTGTGCCGCGAAGGGTTCAAGAAGCGCCGCGATACGGCCATTCATCACCTGGAAGCGACCGGCCAGTTGAAGAAGTCTCTTGCCGAGTACGAAGCTCGCCTCAACTACGAGATCGGCATCATCCACCAGATGAAGTACTCGGGCTACTTCCTCATCGTGTGGGACTTCATCAAGTACGCGCGCGATCACGGCATCGCCGTGGGGCCAGGCCGCGGCTCGGGCGCCGGGTCGCTGGTCGCCTATTGCATGGAGATCACCAACATCGATCCCATGCAGAACGTCCTGCTCTTCGAGCGCTTCCTCAATCCCGAGCGCGTGTCCATGCCGGATATCGACGTGGACTTCTGCATGAATCGCCGCGGCGAGGTCATCGATTACGTGACACGCAAATATGGCCGCGAGCAGGTTGCGCAGATCATCACGTTCAATACGATGGCTGCAAAAGCGGCCATCAAGGACTGCGGCCGCGCGCTCGATATGCCTTACGGCGACGTCGACCGCATCGCCAAGCTCATTCCCGCGACGGTCGGGATGACCATCGACAAGGCGCTCCAGGAAGTCCCGGATCTGGGCAAGATCTACGAGAGCGAGCCGACGGTCCGCGAACTCATCGACACCGCCAAGAAGCTCGAAGGGCTGGTTCGCGGCGCCGGCGTGCATGCCTCGGCCGTGGTCATTGCGCCGCGTCCGCTCACGGAACTTGTTCCGGTCGCCAGAACCAAGAACGACGAAATCGTCACCGCTTACGACATGAAGGCGGTGGAAAAGATGGGTTTGCTCAAGATGGACTTCCTCGGCCTCACCACGCTCACGGTGATCGAGGATTGCCTCAGGCTCATCAAGCAGAACCGCGGCGTCGAGGTCGATATCGAGAAGATTCCGCTGGACGACGAAGAGACCTTCAAGAGGGTCTTCCAGTCGGCGCTCACCTCGGGAGTGTTCCAGTTCGAATCGAACGGCATGCGCGACATGCTGCGCCGCTACAAGCCGGAGAAGCTCGAAGAGCTCACCGCTCTCACGGCGCTGTTCCGCCCCGGACCCATTCAGGGCGGCATGACCGACGACTTCATCGAACGCAAGTGGGGCCGCCGCAAAGTCGAATACATGCTGCCCGAACTTGAAGTCATTCTGAAGGAGACGCTGGGCGTCATCGTCTATCAGGAACAGGTGATGCAGATCGCCAACGTGCTGGCCAGCTACTCGCTCGGCGAAGCTGACCTGCTGCGCCGCGCCATGGGTAAGAAGAATCAGGAAGAGATGGCGAAGCAGCGCGACCGCTTCATCTCCGGTGCTGTCGCCAACGGGCATCCCAAAGATATATCCGCCGAGCTCTTCGATCAGATGGAGAAGTTCGCCGGTTACGGCTTCAACAAGTCGCACTCCGCGGCTTACGGCCTGGTCTCATATCAGACTGGCTATCTGAAGACGCACTACCCCACCGAGTTCATGGCCGGCCTGCTCAGTTCGGAAGTTTCGAAGCCCGAGAATGTCGTCAAGTACATCGCCGAGTGCAAGGAGATGGGCATCGCCGTCGAGCCGCCCGACGTGCAGATCTCCGGCGCGCAGTTCACGCCTCACGGCGAGGCCATTCGCTTCGGCCTTGCCGGAATCAAGAACGTCGGCGGCAACGCCATCGAGTCCATCATCAAGGCGCGCGAGGAAGTGGGCGGCCATTTCGACAGTCTGTGGCAGTTCTGCGAGAAGGTCGATCTGCGCGTGATGAACAAGCGCGTCATCGAATCGCTGATCAAGGCCGGCGCACTCGATTCGCTGGGCACGCGAGCGGCGCTGTTCGGCGCAGTCGATAGGGCCATGGAGCGCGCGCAGAAGGCTCAACGTGACCGCGAACAGGGCCAGCATGGGCTGTTCGGTCTCTTCAACGAGTCACCATCGAACGGACAGAAGAATGGCGATGACCTGCCAAAGGTCCCCGACTGGGAAGAGAGCCTGCGCCTTGCCAATGAAAAGGAAGTGCTCGGCTTCTTCGTTTCCGGCCACCCGCTCGACAAATACGCTGAGAAGCTGCGCAATCTTCCGGGCGTGATCTCGGTTGCCGAAGCGCTTGAGCGCAAGCCGCCCGAGCGTGTGTGGGGCAAGCAGAACGATCCCGCCGATGAGCTTCAGGTCGCGGGCACGCTGATGGGCATGTCGCCGCGGAAGAGCAAGCGCGACGGCAAGATCTACGCCATGGGCCAGCTCGAAGACGCCACCGGCAAGATCGATGTCATCTGTTTCTCGCGCGATTATGATCGACTGGGCGAACAACTCAAAACCGAAGCTCCGGTGGTCGTGCGCGGCACGCTGATGGGCGAAGAAGACTCGGCGCCAAAGATCTCAATCAGCGGCGTGCAGCCACTCGACGCCGTAAAGGTGAAACTGCCTGGCGGCGTGCGCATTCGCTTAAGCCTCGAGCGGGCCAGCGAGGAGATGTTCGCGGCTCTGAAGTTCGCTGCCGATGCGGCTCCCGGCCCCGGCAAGGTGATGCTGCAACTCGAGAAGAAAGGCGAGTACGCCGTAATCCTCGAGCCGGATCAGATGGCAGTTGCCGCGGATAAAGGATGGATCGAGCGCGTCGAAGAACTCGTGGGCCGGGGTACGGTCCAGGTAGTCGGATAGACAAAACAGGCCGGCGTTCGCCGGCCTGCTGTCTTACATCATTCCGATCTAGCGCAGAAACGCTTCCGGCAATCCTCCGTCCACGGGGATCAAGTGGCCTGTCGTGCAGCGTGTCTTAGGGCTCGCAAGGAACACGATTGCCTCCGCGCAGTCGCCCGGCTCGATGGGCTGATGTGTCAGCGTGCGCTGCGCGTAGAAATTCGCCAGCAATCCACGCAACTCCTCGTCGCTCATCGAATCCTCGAATGCGATGCCGTACTTCGTAAGCGATGCGCGCACGCGATCCCGCGGAAACATAGTCGATCCCTTGACCACCGTCGCCGGGCTTACGCCGTTCACGCGCACCTTCGGGGCCATGCTAATGGCGAGCTCACGCACCAGGTGCGACACCGCGGCCTTGCTCACGTCATAGGCTTCGCTGCCGCGCTTGGGCACAACCGCATTTGCTGAACTCGTCAGCACTATTGCGCCGTCGAGTCCCTGTTCGTTGAATACCTTTCCCGCTTCTTCTGCGAGGAGATAATTCGCCGTCACGTTGATCTCAAGCGTCGTTCCCCACATCGACTGGCTAACGACCCCGTCCGGTGATGAAGGAAATAGCGCAGCCGTGTTGATGAGAATGTCTACGCCGCCAAAAGCGGCGACCGTTGCATCCAGTGCCGCGCCAATCGTCTCGCGATTGCGAATGTCCACCCCGGTAGCGCGCACAAATTCCTTCGACGTGACGCCGGCCAATTCGTCGGCGACGCGCTGCGCCCCGGCCTCGTCGCGATCGGCGACGATGACGTGCGCGCCGCGCTGCGCCATCTTGATGGCTACTTCGCGCCCGATGCCGCTGCCTCCGCCGATGACGATGGCAATGCGTCGGCTCAGTTCTTTCTCCGGCGGCTGGCGGCGGATCTTCGCTTCTTCCATCGCCCAGTACTCGATCTTGAACGCCTCGAGCGGCGGCAAGGCAACATAGTTCGCGAACATCTTGAAGCTCTTCGGGTCCATGCCCTCGCAGCACTGCGGCAGCACTCCCGTTACTTCGCCTTCCGCCAACAGGCTCGCACCTTCCATCACGTGGATCGCGTTGGTGTAGAACTCGCCTACGATGCGCGCCTCTGTCTTGTTCTTTCCGAAGCTGAACATGCCCAGCCCCTGGATGAGTACGACGGTCGGGCTCGTGTCGCGAAGCGCCGGCGAATCCGGCGTGGCGAACTGGTGGTAGTAGTCGCGATAGAGTTGGCGATACTCCGCCAGGCCGTCGTCGATGTGCTTCTTCAGCGCGTTCAAATCTTCGCCCGCGCCCCACGGCACAAACAGAGGCCGAATCTTGGTGCGGATGAAATGATCGGGACAACTCGTTCCAAGAAACGCTAGTTCCTTCGCGTACTGCGAGTTCACAAACTGCAGCACATCCTCGGCGTCACTGAAGCTTGCGATCCATCGATTCTGCGTGCTCACGCGTCCGCGCAGATACGGTGCGATCGCGATGGCCAGCTTCTCTCTTTCCGAACGCGCGGCCAGAAGCTCTCCGCCAAATCTTTCCGGTCCCTTCTGGTCGCCGTGCCGCGCAATGAACTGGCCCAGTTGGTCGATCAGCGTGATCGTGTTCAGGTAGCACTCGCGCTGGGTCTCTCCCCACGTGAACAGTCCATGCCCGCCGAGCACAATGCCGTCGCAATCGGGGTTCTGCTGCACTGCGCGGCGCATCATCAGGCCGAGTTCGAAACCCGGCCGCTGCCACGGCACCCAAACCAGTTTGTGCCCGAACTCGCGGTTGAACTCGTCCATCTTCTTCTTGCCGTTGCCCGAGGCCGCAAGCGCAATGCCCCAGTCCGGATGGAGATGATCGACGTGCGGGAAGGGAAGGAACCCGTGCAGCGGCGTATCGATCGACGCCGCGGTGGGATTGTTGCGGAACGTGCACAGCGGATACATCGCGACCATGTCGTCTTCAGCGTCCACGCCCTTGTAGCTGCGCTCCAGTGCGAGAAACTTGTCAAAATACAGCGTTGCGAATCCGGCGCGCTTGATGCTGCCCAGATCGCCGCCTGAGCCTTTCACCCACAGCACCTCGACGGACTCACCGGTCAGCGGATCGGTCTCGGTCACCTTCGAGCTGGTGTTGCCGCCGGCAAAATTGGTGATGCGCAAGTCCGACCCGAGCAGGTTCGAGCGATAGCGCAGAAGCTCCGGTTCGTCCAGACCGGCAGCCACACGGTCATCCCAGCGGTCCTCAAGAAATTTCAGAGTAGGGGAAGCGATTGTTGGCGTACTCATAATTCTCCTCGTATCAAACCAAATTTCGATTGCGCGATCATGCGTAACTCGCGACGTCGACTTGCCGGCTGCCGCGCTCGCGTGTAATGCGCTCCACGTATCCACTCTCCCGCAGCGCCGCGAGCGGTTCGGCAGGTATGCCGCGCATCTCGCGCCATGCCGCGACCATCGGCCGCACGTCGTGCCAGAACGCGCCGCGGAAAGTCTCTTCGGCCTTCACCAGTTCGCAGGATGTTTGCAGCGCCGACAGTTCTTCCTGATCGACAAGCGCCGCCTTCACCCATATCTCCTGCGCGGTGACGACTGTCTGAATCATCGCCTCCATCTTGCCTTTGAGATTGTGGCTCTGGTCGATCATGAAGGCGATGTCGAGTCCCGGCCCATCGGCGGACGCGCAGTGGATCTCGTGGAAGATGCGGAACACCTGGTAGGGATCGATGGAGCCCAGCGTCAGGTCATCGTCCGCATAGCGGCGATCGTTGAAGTGAAATCCGCCCAGCATGCCGGTGTGCAGCAGCCATGCCACCACTTGCTCGATGTTCTGCCCCGCGTAGTGATGACCGGTGTCCACGAGCACACGCGCTTGCGGGCCGGCCTCGCGCGCCAGGTGCATGGCCATGCCCCAATCGGCGATGTCTGTGTGGTAAAAGGCAGGCTCGAACGGCTTGTACTCAACCAGCAGGCGCTGCTCGGGCGCCAGGTGCGCATGCGCAGTGCCGAGCGCCGCTTCAAGCCACTCAATGCGCTTGCGGATGCTCTGCGTGCCCGGATAGTTTGAGCCGTCGGCGAGCCACAGGGACACATCGCGCGACCCAAGCTGCTGGCCCAGTTCAATCGACTTCACCATGTGCCCAAGGGCGCGCGCGCGCACCTCCTCGGAAGGATTGCAGAGCGAGCCGTACTTGTATTCCTGATCCTGAAACAGGTTTGGATTGATCGAGCCGGCGCGCACGCCATAGCGGCGCTCCAGCGCGCGAACGTTGGCCACGTCATGCGGACCGCCGCCGGGCAGATCCCACAACACGTGCAAGGCGAGAGTTGGTGTAACGCCGGTGAGCCGATTCACTTCGCCCGCGTCCGCAAACTTCTCCTCGATCGTCGAGGCCGCTGCGGCTTGCACAAATGTTCCAAACCGGGTGCCGGTATTCGCGAATCCCCACGAAGGGATCTCGATTCGAAAACTGTCGAGCGCTTTCACGGCGCGATCGAATGCAACCGACTCTGACAAATTCATTCTGCCCCCTTCTTCTTGGGCCGGGCAATCATGCAGCAAGGAATGCCCGCTTCAACCTTTTAATCTCGAACCACAATTACGTTCAGAAACCTCGGCCCATGCACTCCCTTGATGCGCGTCATTTCGATATCCGCAGTGGCGCTGGGACCTGAGATGAATGTGGCCAGCGCCGGCGGCGCCTCACAATGTGCAAAGTACTCAGGCAATGTCTCCACCACTTGAGATGCCCTCAGCACACACAGATGCCAGTCTGGCAAGAGCGTGAGAACTCGACGCCCCTCAGCCGGCGTATGGTGCAGCACGATCGTCCCCGACTCCGCAACAGCGCACGTGGCAGCGGTGACAACTCCCTGCGCCTGCTCAATCTGATCGTGCGACAGGTTGTGATCCACTCTCCAGTCGCAGCCAGCTACCATCCATTCCTTTGGCAACCCCTGAGGAGCAACAAGAACCCGGAGACCGCTCCTCCCAATCTGTGCGGCAATCGTAGCGATCAGAGCATCCGGCGCACACTCGGCCACGTCGGCATCGTACTCGCGCAGCCGCTCAATCAGAAGCGCGACGCGCTGCCCGGCGCTCAACTCGCCTTGCGTGTTATACGTCCGTGGGAGCGCTGCGTACGAGCCCGCGGCCGCCGCACCGCCGGCCGTCGCGGCGCGAATCCGGTCCAACACCGCCGAACGTGAACCCGGCGCGCTCATGCCTTCACCTTCCCACTCGCGCGGCCGGCCCACCACTCGCGAAAGGTCTGCTCGGGAGCCCCGCGCAAATCGCGTGTCATCGTCCAGCGTGCGCCGTATCCCGGCAGACTCCGAATCCACCCGTCCTTGCCCGTGAACGCTTTCATCCCGATCCGCATCATGCGCTGCGCCGCTCGGAATCGTCCCGCGTTCGCGAAGACCTTGCTCGCCATGCGCAAGCCCAGGTAGAGAGGATCGAAGAAGCGGCGTTCTTCTTCGCGCTCCTGATCTGTAACCTTGGCGCGAAGGTTGATCAGAACCTCGGGAATGTTGATCTTCACCGGGCAGACTTCATAACATGCGCCGCACAACGAGCTCGCAAAGGGTAGGCTCTGGGCGTATTCCATCTTCATCAGTTGCGGCGTCAGAATCGCGCCGATGGGCCCGGGGTACACGCTCCCGTAGGCGTGTCCGCCCGTTTGTCGATACACCGGGCAGGCATTCATGCACGCCGCGCAGCGAATGCACTTGAGCGTCTGCCGTTCGCGCTCATGGCCCAAAATGTCCGACCGCCCATTGTCCAGCAGCACTACGTGGAACCGCTGCGGCCCGTCTCCGCTGGTAACGCCGGTCCACAGGCTGGTGTACGGATTCATGCGCTCGCCGGTGGCCGATCGCGCCAGCACCTGCAGCATGATCTCCAGATCGCGGTAGCGCGGAATCACCTTCTCAATGCCGGCCAGCGTGACCATGGTTCGCGGAAGAGTCAGGCACATGCGTCCGTTGCCTTCACTCTCGACGACCGCCACGCCGCCCGTTTCGGCGATCAGGAAGTTCGCTCCGCTGATCGCCGTCGGAACTGTCAGAAACATCTTGCGCAGATAGTTGCGTGCGGCGGCGGTCAGCGCCTGCGGATCGTCCGAAAGATCCGGCAGGCCCATCGTCCGCGCAAAGATTTCGCGGACCTGGCTGCGGTTCACGTGCAACGCCGGCACTACGATGTGCGAAGGCTCGTCATGCCCCAGTTGCAGGATGATCTCCGCCAGGTCCGTTTCGTGCGCCTCGACGCCGTGTTGCGCCAGAAACGGATTGAGCTGAATCTCGGCTGAGGTCATCGTCTTGATCTTGATGACCTCGCTGGCCTGCTCTTCGCGCAGAATTGCGAGAACGATCTCCCGTGCCTCCGCTGCATCGGCGGCCCAGTGAACCACGCCGCCGGCAGCCGTGCAGCGCTCTTCGAACTGTTCGAGATAGGGGCCGAGGTTCTCCAGCACATGCGTTCGCACGGCGGAGGCTGCTTCGCGCAGCGCCTGCCAGTCGTGCTTTTCTGCGACCAGCCGCGCGCGCTTGCCTGTGATCACGTCGGTAGCGTGCGCCACGTTTTTGCGCAGCTGCGCATTGCGCAACACCGGCAGCGCCGCTTTCGGGAACGGCAGAGCAAGCTTGGGATCGAGCACAGGCAGGATCACATGACCTCCGCCGGATGCTCTCTGGTGCTCGCCAGGATCTGCGCCAGGTGAACGGTCCGCATGGCGGCAAACTCACGGTGCATCGCGCCGCCCAGGTGCATCAGGCAGCTATTATCAAGCGCCGTGCAGAATTCGGCGCCCGTCGCCTGAACGTCCTGCAGCTTGGCCGTCATCATCGCGCTCGACACTTCAGCGTTCTTGACGCTGAATGTGCCCCCAAATCCGCAGCAGCGGTCAAGGTTTTCCAGGGGCGCCAGTTCCAGGCCTTCGACATTTTTCAGCAGCCGGAACGGCCGGTCGCCCAGCGCCAGCGCCCGCAGGCCGTGACAGCTTGCGTGGTAGGTCACCCGGTGCGGAAAGTAAGCCCCCACGTCCTCAACTCCGAGCACATCCACCACGAATTCGCTCAGCTCGTAGAGTCTCGGCAGCAGGGCGCTGAACTCCCCGCGCAACTCCTCATTTCCCAATTCCTCCATGAGTGCGGGGTACTGGTCGCGGATCATCGCGGCGCAGGAGGAGGAGGGAATGATGACCGCTTCGGCATCGGCATACAGCCGCACGAACTTCTTCGCCAAGCTGAAGGCCTCGCCACGAAACCCAGTATTCGCATGCATTTGCCCGCAGCAGGTCTGAGCCGGGCGGAACTCTACCGCGACGCCCAGCCGTTCCAGCAGTGTTACCACGGCACGCCCGGTCTCCGGGAACAGCGTGTCGTTGTAGCACGTGATAAACAGAGATGCCCGCATGACTTCCCACCCATTGTCGCAAACAACTCTGCTTTCCGGAAGTTCTCTTTTGAAATTTGTTATCAGTGGGCATTCGGGGTCCCAGCCCAACCTGAATTCTTTACGGTGGACCTTGCTGCACAACCAGTGCGATACTGTCAGGCGCAACACAGGGTCACATAGAAAGTCGTTTCTTTCCTTTGATACGGAAATAGGCCGGAGTCCTGCGTTCTATTCGGATTCATCCTTCTCCGTGCCAGAGATATTTATCCGCGTTGCGGACTGTGTCATTGCAATCGGCTCCTTCCTGCGCGACTGCGGTTCGCGTTTGCGCTCAGTTCACAACTTGGTTATTCGGGCCCATCTGGGATTCGGTTTCGATCCTCTCAACCTCAGCGGCGAGCCTCCCTCAGGGGTTCCATGAAGAAAGGTCTTGGAATACATCCATGCGTTCACGATTCCTCACGTACTTCGCTGCCGGTGTAGTTCTCTGTGCTACGGCTCTGCGGGCGCAAGTCTCCTCTGTTGTGCCGCGCGTCGTCGCCCCCGTCAATGAACAGTCGCTGACCACTCTCAGGGGCAACGTCTCCGCGGTGGCGCGTGCCGAATTCGACAAGGGTGAGGCGTCTCCGTCCGCACAATTGCACAATGTTCGGCTGGTATTGTCGCGCTCCAAAGAACAACAGGCCGAGCTCGACAGCCTGATGGCAGCGCAACTCGACAAGAACTCGCCCGACTACCATCATTGGCTTACTCCCGAGGAATACAACCGGCGCTTTGGTCCCGCTGATTCCGACATCGCCGCGATTGTTGCCTGGCTTCAGTCGCATGGGCTGAATGTTGAGAAAGGGGCCGTGAGCAGCACGAACGTCGCATTTTCCGGTTCCGTCAGCCAGATTGAAAAGGCCTTCCACACATCCATTCATGCCTTCCAGCGCAACGGCTCTGACTACCTCGCCAATATGACCGAGCCGAAGATTCCCTCTGCTCTGGCAACTGTGGTCACGGGAGTAGCTCGCCTCAGCACCTATGCCCCGGTTCCTCATCTGGTGAAGTCCCGCCCCGGCATGTTCGAGCCGGGCAGCGGATTCGCTCCCACGGAATCCGCCAGCCGCATCGCGCGGCCAGAACTGACTACCAGCGGCCCTTTCCTGTGGATTACTGCTGCCGATGCGGCCACCATGTATGACACGCCGAACAGCTACAACGCGGCATTCTCGTCCGGCGCAAGCTATACCGGCCACGGCGTGACCATCGGCATCGGCGGTGTTTCCGACATCAACGCGAGCACCGTGGTCAATTACCGCACTCGCTTTTTGAACGGCGACCTGACGGCGCCCACGATTACGAACATCGATGGTTCGGCAGTCCTCGGCGATGGCACTGATGAGGCTTATATCGACAACGAGCTCGCGGGCGGCATAGCTCCGGGCGCCACCATCCACTTTTACACCGCCGATCAAAACACCGATGGCGGAATTATCACTGTGATGAACAAGGTGATCGCGGACAACTCGGTCGACATCTTCAGCCTCAGCTTCGGCCTCTGCGAGTACGCCTTTACCACCTCTGACAACCAGTTGATCTATGGTCTCGCACAGCAGATGTCCGCGCTCGGAATCGCCATGACCGTTTCGACGGGCGACAATGGGGCTGCCGGTTGCGATGATCAGAATTCCGCCTCCAGCGCCTCCTACGGTCTCCAGGTGAACGGCCTCGCGTCAACGCCCTTCAACATCGCGGTGGGCGGCACAGACACCTACGGGCTGATTTCTAGCTTCTCCACCTACGTCAATAACAATTCATCATCCACAAACTCCTATCGCTCGGTCTTGAAGCCTATTCCTGAGTCGACCTGGAACGACTCCGCTACTTCCGATGGGCTTCTTGCCAACAATGTTCCGACGGGGTTCAACAGCGGCAACACCAACATCGTCGGCGGCAGCGGCGGCGTGAGCTCCTGCTCCACTCAGTCCGCCGCCACGGGCGATTGCGTGAGCGGCTATCCCAAGCCAAGCTGGCAGCGTGGCCCCGGCGTCCCGAACGACCATGCGCGCGACCTGCCTGACATCTCGCTGATGGCAGGCAATGGCATTGCTAATGCCGCCTGGCTGGTTTGCATTGACGAGGCCGACCCCAATTCCGGTTATCCCGATGACTGCTCTGATCAAGTAAATAAGCAGTTCTACTTCGCCGGATTCGGCGGCACCTCTACGTCAGCCCCGGCGTTCGCCGGCATGCTTGCGCTGGTGCAGGAGAGCCAAGGGGGAAGCGGACATCGCTTGGGAGCCGACGCTGCAAAGAGCCTGTATGACCTGTACAACGGAAGCCATGCCTCAGCAGTCTTCCATGACACCAAGCAGGGAAACATCTCCGTTTACTGCTCTTCCGGAACGCCCAATTGCAAGACCAACACGGCGGGGTACCCGTTCCTGACCGGCTACGACACGGCCACCGGCTATGATCTCGCCACCGGATTGGGCAGCGTGGATGCAACCAACCTCGTGAAGTACTGGTCGGGGGCGACCGGCACCGGCAGCACCACGGTCACTGTCACGCCGTCCGCTACCAGTATCACGACTGCGCAGAGCCTCACGGTTGACGTTACGGTCTCCGGCAGCGGAGGCACTCCCACCGGTACGGTTAGCCTCAGCGGCGGCGGATACACCTCGTCCACCGTAAACCTCGATGGGACCGGAAAGGCCAGCTTTACTATTCCTGCGGGCTCGCTGGCTGTCGGTACCGACACACTGACAGTGACGTATGGCGGTGACGCAACCTATGCCAGCCATACCGGAACGACGTCAGTCACCGTGAGCAAGCTCACGCCCACCGTGACCGTCACGCCGGCCACCTCCAGCATCTTCGTGGACCAGTCGCTCAGCGTTACCGTGAAGGTGTCCGGAACAGGCGCAACTCCCACTGGCACTGTCACGCTCTCGAGTGGCAGCTACACCTCGGCGGCCACTTCGCTTACCAGCGGCAGTGCGACCTTCACGATTCCCGCCAACAGCCTGACGGTGGGCACCGCTACGCTTTCCGCTTCTTACACCGGCGATTCAGCGTACGCGACCGCCACGGGCACCGGGTCAGTCACAGTAGCAGCCAAGCCGACCCCCACTGTCGCGGTCACGCCGGCCAGTTCCAGCATCTTCGTAG
>Ga0206908_1053_pt1 | contig 23752 bp, 19 predicted proteins | sample Alteio_BWOrgHeat_78_FD_152979 | JGI IMG/M metagenome (GOLD analysis project Ga0206908, IMG submission 152979) | Enriched cells from forest soil in Barre Woods Harvard Forest LTER site, Petersham, Massachusetts, United States -... | ecosystem: Environmental > Terrestrial > Soil > Temperate forest >... | reverse complement strand
CCGCCTGCCCCGACCATACGGAGAAGGGCACGATCTGGCAGGTACTCGACGCGCAGGCCAATACAGGCATCAAGCTGACCGAGTCGTTTGCCATGTGGCCGGGCTCGAGCGTCAGCGGACTCTACTTCGCGCATCCGCAGTCGCGCTACTTCAGCATCGGCAAGATTGATCGCGACCAGGTCGAGGACTACCACGTACGCAAGGGCACAAGCGTCGCCGAAGTGGAACGCTGGCTGGGCCCATGGCTCAACTACGATCCCGCAAAATAGCCGTGTCCCGCCCGCGCATGGCGGAGGCTAGAATCGAACTTTGGACTTCTTAAAACAGGAGATATGAATGGCCATTACCGTGGTCGGCAGTGTTGCTTTCGACTCAATTGAAACCCCCCGCGGGCCGCCGCGAGCGCTGTCTCGGGGGCGCGGCAACTTATTTCTCGCTCTCCGCCAGCTTTTTCACTGACGTCCGCGTCATCGCGGTCGTGGGCGAAGATTTCGGCGCCGAGCAGCAGGCCGCCTTTGACGCACGCAACATAGACACCCGCGGCATCGAGCATGCCTCCGGCAAGAGCTTCTTCTGGGAAGGTTCTTATCTCGACAGCCTCAACGAAGCTAAGACCCACAACACTGAACTGAATGTCTTCGGCGCCTTCCAGCCCAAGATCCCAGACGCCTACCGCGACTCCGAGTTCCTCTTCCTCGCCAACATCGATCCCGTGCTGCAGCGCCGCGTACGCGAAGCTATGCCGGATGTGAAGCTGGTCGCCGGCGACACCATGAACTACTGGATCAAGGATCACAAGCCGGCTCTGCTTGAAGTTCTTCGCGGCCTCGACATCCTGCTCATCAACGACACCGAAACCAAGATGCTTGCCGGCGACAGCAATCTTGTCAAAGCCGCACGCGCCGTTCTCAACATGGGCCCGCGCATGCTCGTGGTCAAGCACGGCGAATACGGTGCTACCGCCTTCTACGGCCATGACGGAATCGGCGCAAAGACGTTTCGTGCGCCCGCTCTCCCGCTCGAAGAAGTAGTAGATCCCACCGGCGCGGGCGACAGCTTTGCCGGCGGATTCTTCGGCTATCTCGCCTCGCAGCCGGAACTCACGCCCGGCGCCTTCCGCCGCGCCATGTTTTACGGCAGCGTGATGGGTTCATTTGCGGTGGAGGAGTTCGGCACTGCACGCATGCAGAAGCTCACGCGCGAAGAGATCAACGCCCGCTTCCGCCAATTCCGTGAGCTGACACACCTCGACTGAGACCGGCAGGCGGAGGAGAACGAGCTTGGCGTGCCCGGTATTTTGTACCAGGGAGTGAGTTAGTGTAGCGTGCTCGCTGCGAGGGGAACCGGGTTGGGTAGACTCCCTTTGGACTACCTGACGGAGAATATGAAGAACCGATGGTACGTGTGCTCGTTTACCCGATAGGTCCTGATTAAGTCGCAGACTGAAGAAAGATCAGTAACGACTTTTTGAAGGGCGAAGCCGCGTTTGTTGATTTCCCAGTAATGCTGCCCATCAAATTTATGCTGACGAGCTCCCCCGAATGGCCTCGGCATCAACCAATAGACCGCGCCGTGTCTTGGCACATGAAGTGAATGCGGCCACACGGTCTTCGAGTCCGGCAAGCTTATGATCACATTCTTGCGAGCGACGCGCGCCATTTCCCGAAACGCATCGAGCGAAGTTTCGTAGGGAAGATGCTCAAGCATTTGAAATGCACACACGACGTCAAACGTGTTGTCGGGAAACGGAAGTGATGTCGCTGATCCAATATGGTCAGGATTCAGATCGGGGTCGAGATCAAGTGTCTCCACCTTTACCCCGAATAGGTTCGCCATGTTCTTAAAAACACCTGGACCAGGACCAATCTCAAGCACCCTATCGGGTTTGAGCTTGATTACTTCATCTAGCTGATGCCACATGCTATTCCAACGGCATTTCTGCATGTACTGTTCGAAAGCGTAATGGTCCTTGTCAACTTGCTTCTGAATATTCATCTTCCACCAGTCCTTTTTCTGGCGTGCTCCGCCATTGCGCTCCAGCAAATAACGTCTTGTCGCTTCGAATCGCCAGCAGGACTGCCCAGTTAAGGACAGCCAGCAACCCATCCGTTCCCAGACTGCTCCACGCGGCGCCTTGCCAGCCGTAGTTGGGAATGAGATAAAGATTGGTTACAAAATTAAACGCCGCCGCTATCAATTGCGTAGCCAGCCGCAAAGGGACATACCCAGCCCCCGCGAGCGCGTCGCCGGCACCAACATGAAAGCTCCGAAGAAAAGGCAGCAGGCAGAGCCAGCGTAACGCCGCCGTGCTTTCCGCGAAGCCATTGCCTACGAGGTGAGGGATCACGGGCGCCACCAAATACAATATTGCCGCAATTAGAATTCCCATCGGCGCAGTGCGCTTAATGATCTGCGTGGCGTATGCGGCCGTGCTTTCGAGTCCCGACGCCACGCCCTTCTTAAAGAAGCGCGGAAAGGTCGCGACCTGAATCGAATATAGCGGCATTGTGGCAACATCGATTACCCGGTACGCCATGGAGTATATGCCATTGACTCGGTTCATACCGTAGTGACCCATCATGGCCTTGTCGATGTCGTTGCAGATTCCGCCGGTTGAGTAGCACAAGGCAAATACAAGCCCTTCTCCCGCCCGATCCCGCGCCAATCGCAAACTAAGCTCCGGTTTGCCAAAGGACCGCGTTACCATGGCCACAGCAACGACCGAGGCTATCAACGAAACGACCATCGCTGCAAATGCCCATTCAACCGCGGTGGCGCGATGCATCAAGCCCAGCATTGCCGCAGCCAGGATAGTTCGCAGCAAGTTTGTCAGCAAGTTGAGAAGCGCGGTAATCCGCATCCGTTCAAAAGCTTGAAAGACCCTCCCAGCGGAGAGCGTGAGTTGCGCGAACACGCAGTTTGCAACCGCCACTGAAGCGAGCATCGGGCGGGAGTAGCTGTGCGCTAAGGCAGGCCCAACCCAGATTACAAGGAGCGTGCAGAGCCCACCGATGTTGAGCGTCGTCAAGAGTATATTGCCCCAGTACTTAGAGTAGAGGCGGTGGTCAGGGCTCACGTAGCGAATAAAGATAGAGTGTGAACCTAGCGCGCAATACTGAGCGACGATCATCACCATCGCCATCGCCCCGACGAAAATGCCGTACTCAAGCACTCCCAGCAGACGCGCCAACAGAAGGAAGTGAAGCGCCTGACAAACTATCGAAAGCCCTTGACCTAGGAACATCCAGCCGGCATTGCGGGCTAGCCGGCTCACGAGCAGTCGCCGGCCCTCATTCCTAAGTCGAGCAAACACCGCTGAAGCGATTCTCAAGGACACGCCCTCTTTGTCAGGCCCAATTGCTGCCCCGCTCCGTGATTCTAACTTGCCAGCTGTCGTCGTACCAAGCGTCTTCCAGATCATAATGTACGTGCTGAACGGGAAGGCATAAGTACGGCACATGTAGTATCTAGGAAGCGCTGTTTGCTTCTACATCTCCATGGCCCGGTATGCAATCGATCTGTAGGAACCCCAAATCCAGAGCCCGCGTCACACGACCGCAAAGTAGGCCGACATCTCCGCTTCGAGCTCGGTTAGCTGATGGGCATCTAGCTCTTCAGTTTAATACAGGGCTATTTGCTCCCTGTCCCGCCATTAAACACGTCTTTAATCTGCTTTAAATACTCAAAACCATACTTGTCAGTTGGCTCTATATATGAACCCTCTCCATACTCATTCCAGCAACAGACTATGACCGTCTTCATTGTCTTTTGCGGATATTTATCTACAATTGCCTTCGCGCGCAAGAGATGCTCTCGAAACGTAGCTGGCGTGCTAATTGAGTTGTCGTGTTTCGGATCCGGGCTTCCACCCCATGGGCGCTTATCCAAGCCAGACGTTACGGGAATTATATAGGGTAGTTTACTGTTATTGATCATCCATGCCCAGGTCTCGCTATAACCGTCTTCCAGTTCCTGATAACTCCATGACGATCTCCTGTGATCCCATACTCCAGATAACCCAAAATGGTAACTGTAGGCGGATATCGCACTATACCCAATCTCCGATGTCTTATTTACATCCCGCGCGACGGCATGGTTGCACCCGACGAAATAGATGCCGCGATAGCCAGAGGCCTTTGCAATTGTTTGCGCACGAGCCAGAAGCTCCCTTTCACTGGAGTGAAATTTGAGCGCATCTTGATGAAGAGCGTTTGGATCGTACATGTACACAACAGGTCGCCCATCGATCCGATAGTAATTTGCGTGCGAAAAATAGTTCTGTATCCAATAGTGAACTATTACATCAAATTGGCTCAAGCTGGATGGCACATTGGAGTGATTCGCCCACAAAATTGCGAAGTCCATTGAGGCGCCTACGCTTGACCTTAGATGCGCCTTGAGCGACTCATCCAATATCACTCCAGAGTCATTCCGCCAATACCAATCGTAGACAACGAAAGTAATGCCATACTGTTTCATCCAGGTAAGCTGACGAGATACAACAGCATCATCGCCATCGTCATACCAGCCCAGCACCGGCCGGAGTTCTGGGTATAGTTTTATTTGGTCCCATGGATGATCCTTAATTATGCGCGGCACAACTCCGTCGTGCCAACCAGGAAAATAGTAGACGCCGATATTGTATTTAGAAGCACAATCACCCTTTGTACACTGAGCTACGCACACTCCACTCAACAGTGAAAAGAACAGGCACGCTAAGAATGAACTAGTCGCCCTCATGGTAGTTGTCCTCCACATCCGCCCAAGTGGGCCCTCGGTTGCCCAAAAGATGCGCTCCGATGATGATACCAAGTCTATTGTCCTTGGTCAGATTTCTTCAGCGACGGTGAAGCGTTTGGTCGGGTCGCTAGGCGCGGCGGTTTTGTACACCCCGATTCAGTGGCTACATCGTAAAGGGTTTAGGGCATACGCCCAACTCCTTGCCTTGTTTCAGGGTCCACACAGAGCACCTCATAGCGCGAATACCCCGAGTTCTGCACTCGCTCCATCGCGAAGGGAGCCCAACCGGTTTGCGCAAACGAAGGACGTCGCGGAAGTTCAACACCCATTCCCTCAGTGCTGAGTCAATAGCGGCTGACCGACACCAGAAGATCTCCTTGCCGTCAACCCCCAGATGATTATCAATGTGATGGCTCCTGCTAGCGGGAACGTGCTCGCACCCGCTAGTCCCCCGACTTGTGACATGCACACCCAACAAACCATATAGCCGTAAATGGCATTTGCAACCGCCGCTAAGGTCCTATCAGACCCAAGATAAGTGGACATTACGATCCGGTACCAATACTCTAATAAGAAAACCACAAAGCCGCACTCGAGAATGGTGCCGATATATCCAAAGTTGGCGTATCCTTCACCCATTAAGGTCGGAGGTATGCCGCCTCCGATGAAGACCTTTCCCGATCCTAGCCTGATCTCCTGATCCAGCGTTAATTGCTGCCAAGGCAAGACCGGCGCGAATAAAGCCAGGTAACTGGCCCCGTACTTGAAGTCTATTGTGCCATTGTCGACCAGAGTCTTGGTCAAAACAGCATTATCTGCTACGACATTGGCATAGTGCTCGAACGAAACAAGTGCAACGGCTGCGACATTTTTATCCTGAAGCGCAGCGCTATATTCTGGATGTAGTAAAAACTCCATTTGGGTGAATATTCTATATGTACCAATGCCAACAATTATTAGCATAAACAAGGCGCCCAGGATGATTGGTTTCAGACTACTTGGGCGTTTGATCTTGATCTTACGCGCGATCGACACAAAGACCAGGGGAACAAACAAATAAAGCAACGGGCTACGGTCAGCCAGGAAGAGTACGACTATCAAGGAGAGGGCGATATAGACTTTGGCTCGCCTTGGGGTCAGAGCAAAGGACAGCAGTGCCGGTGGGATCGTCAAGTAAGCCATCAGACGGAGGGATCCGGTACCTGCGCTGGCTAGGTCTACTCGGCCTTGCTCTACGTTTCCACTAAGCAGGGGAACACCCTTCCACGCAAAGAACGCAATAGCGGAAAGAACGCCAGCCACAAATATACACAGAGATATCTGGCTCATTAACGTCTTGCTCAAAACAAGCTGACGGGAGGGCGAGGGTTGATCCAGTGATCGTCGATCAAGTGCCGAGTTACTGAATAACAGGCCCAACATGAAGCCAAGTATCTGGAAAAACCACAACTTCGAGTACTCCGCGTAGAGATAGTCATCCATGGATAATGCTGCGATTGAACTAACGCCTACGGCTGACGCGATGACTATCATCGGGGTGAGTATAAGTGGAAGGCCGGACCTTCTCTTTTTCTCTCGCGAGACACCTATTGCAAAGAGAGCTAAGAGTGAAAGGAACTGCACGACAGCCAGCACGATCTTGAGTGGTAAGTTGTTCACAGACTGAGATCCTCACTACTATGCTGTTAGAGTCGGAGCCTATGCAGTTCTCCGGCGCTCAAACTATTTCAACCGTAACCAAGAGGTAGTACGATTTGAGCACGCATGGCCATAGCTTGCGAAGCCCTCCTATGGCTGGATTGTTCTCCAACCTGGGTCATCGAGCCCGAACTTCAGTTTTTGTCCAAAAGACGAGATGACTCTTCTGAAATCCAAAGAACTTCTCGCCCGTGATTTCGGCGCTAGGAAACAGAGCGCGAACTTCAGCGCGCTTGAGCAGTTTAATCTTCGAGAACTCTTCGTGTAGAGACCCCCATCGGCTGGGCGCCAGGAGGCACCAAGGGCTTATCCGCGCCGCAACTTCGCCCAGGCGAGGGGGTAGCCAGTGAATAAACGGAAATACAAAATGTGGCTCGATGGGGAATTCGAAGGCCGGCGTCTGTAGGTAAACCTGCCTGGCCACTCGCCGCATCTCGGCGCATAGCGCTGCATGCTGACTCGGCTCGACGTGCTCGATTACCGAATTACATATCAGCAGCTCATATTCGTCGTCTGCGGCCGGAATATGCCGCCCATCGTAGAGTGCGATTTTCAGACCGTCATATTCCTCTGAGTAGGCCTGCGTTTCGCCTTCAGAAACGTTGAGGATGACGATGTTCCCCAGCGGTAATCCGGATTCTTCCCAGAAATGCCGTGAGCCGCCCAGATCGCAGATCTTAAGGTTGGCGAGATTCGGGTAGCGTTGCAGCAATCGCGCACCGCGCTTCCTGCGAAAATAGCGCTGTATAGGGTGAATGAAACGATGCCAAGGCCTCATCGGGAATCCTCCTGGTCGGTATTAGGTGCGACCGCTGGGTGGAACTTCAGCGACAACTCTTCTGCGTAAGATAATTCGAAAGCCGTCATATAACCCAAAGTCTACTGCAACCAATGCATCATACGATTCGAGCACGCACAACCATAGCTGCGAAGGCTTTAAATGACGAGGCTAAGGGTGGCCTATGCCCAAAAGGGCTTCTTCTGTAACCTCGATGTCAAGTGAATTCCAAATGCAATCCGCTGGCCGTTCATCGAGGTCACTCGAACGGGTAATCAATACCTGATATAGTTTGAAATTGCGAGACGATTTTTAAATCTAATTGGGAGAATAGCATGAAGGTACTTGTCACCGGAGGTGCCGGCTTTATAGGCACCCATACAACGCGGCGACTACTTACCGAAGGCCATGAGGTCACCGTCTTGGACAATTTTAGTCCCCAGATTCATGGACAGGACGGATCTCTTCCACTCGATTTGGCGCCGCATGTCGAATTGATTCGTGGGGACGTTCGCGATGCGGAGATTGTGCGCAAAGCCGTTCGCGGGAAGAATGTTGTCATTCACCTGGCTGCCGAGACAGGGACCGGACAGTCGATGTATGAGGTTGTCCGATATCAGGATGTCAACATCGGCGGTACTGCGGTTTTGTTGCAGGCCCTATCTGATGATCCACACAGGGAAGTCTCAAAGGTTGTGGTTGCCTCATCGCGTGCGATATATGGTGAAGGCAAATACAAAACTGCGGGCGGCCGGGTCGTGTATCCAAACCCGCGCACAGTTGAAGCAATGAAGCTCGGCCAGTTCGAACCCGTAGATCCGACAACAGGAGAGACGGTTTCACTGCTTCCAACGACTGAAGACTCATTGCTTCACCCGACGTCCTTCTATGGACTTACGAAGCAGGTGCAAGAGCAGATGGTCTTGCTCTGGGGATGTACTCTATCCTTCTCCGCCGTTGCTCTCCGCTATCAAAACGTCTACGGGCCAGGGCAGTCTCTGCGTAATCCCTACACTGGCATACTTGCGATTTTCTCGAATCAAGCGCGAAAGAACGAGCCAATCTACATCTTTGAGGACGGACAAGAAAGTCGCGACTTCGTATACATTGACGACGTTGTTGAAGCTACGATCAGGTGTTTGAGTGACGACCTGCAAGGCACGAAGTCGCTGAATGTTGGAAGCGGCAAGGGCACTACCGTTCAAGAGGTCGTCACCAGCATCTGCGATTTCTTCGGCGCGACCTCTCCGATATCCACCACCGGCGCATTCCGGCAGGGTGACATTCGACACAGCCTCGCAGATCTTTCGCTGGTGAAGCAGGAGATCGGGTACGAGCCGAAGGTTTCATTCGGCGAGGGACTCTCAAAGTTTCTGCAATGGGCGGCCTCACAGGACGCTCCGGAAAGCAACTATCAGGAATCACTCAATCAGATGCGTGACAAGGGTCTATTCCATACACACTCTTAGGCAGGGTCAAGACCTTCTCTGGGCCGAGCGGCTCCCGTCTCGGCTCCAGTTCTAGTTTGGCCAACAACCCCGACTCAAGGGGCCGCGACACAGGCCTGAAGGCGCAGTATGACGCCATGTATTCTTCGCTTACCCTGCGCCGCGCCTGAACAATACGCCGCCTTGCAAGAAGACGCTTCCAATGCTTGAACACGTACTTCAGTGCAGGAATCGACTTGCGTTCCTTCAGGAACACGTAGACGACGATTCCCAGATCGCGAACCGTGGCCGGAATAATGGTCCGCAGATAAAGGGGGCCGGTGATATTCGATATCCGCATGAGAAAGCGGTTCTTTGTGGAGTGCATGTTGATGAGCACCGAGGTGGTATTTCGGTTTCCCTCAAAGACCGCCCGTTCGTGATACCCGATTGCGCGCGGCTGATATACGCACTTCCAACCCATCAATTGCATGCGCCAGGAATTATCGCTGTCCTCTCGGAACGCGAAGAAATCCTCGTCACAATATTGGCCAAGAATGGTTGTGTCATCGATCATCTCCCGGCGTAGAACCGCCAGGGCGGCCGTATAGCCAAATACGTACTCCGGCGTTTCGTATTGACCCACATCTCGGGTTTGCGACCCGCGATCGTGCTGGCGGTGCCACGGTGTAAGGTAGATGCCGGCTGAATCCAGAAGCGGCGGGTGATCGGTGCTTCCATCGCGATTCATGCGCAGTATTTTCGGAGCAACCGCTCCGATCCGCTCGTCCAGCTCCCCAGCTCTCAACGCCTCTTCCAGGAAGTTCGGCTCCAGCACCGTATCCAGATTACTCATGAATATCCACTTGCCACGCGCTGCGGCAATCGCCTGATTATGCCCTCCAGTGGAGCCATTATTGACGGCATTGATGATGAGCTTGACCACTGGATATTGGCGGAGGAGCTCTACCGATCTGTCTTTGGATTGGTTGTCGACAACAATGATCTCGAAGTCGCGAAACTCTTGCCTCGCGATTGATTCCATAAAACGAGCAATGTGGCGTTCGCCGTTATAACAAACAATGGAAATTGTCACGAGCGGACTGCCTTCGGTTGAAATCACAGGATATTCCTCACTTTATGAAATCTAAGAAAGAGTTGACGACCTGCAATTAGGAAAAAGGCAGACATCGATTCGATGCACCAACCAAATGCGGATGTGATTTGTTAACCGAAGGACGCGTACTTAGATGAATCCGAGAATGGGTTCACTTCGCAGTTGCTTTGTGACGCGTGACTGCTCCTCGAATGAACGATCTGGCTTGCTTGGGAACCAGCCACATTCCCATGAAGAGCATAAGCTGGATCGGACGCGCGCTTCCCCGGTGGATCGATGATGTCAGAAGCGGCAAAAAGGCCTTCCAATCTCTTCGATTGGAAGCCGAGGCCGCAACATACGTCAGCAGAAATGAAGAATACGCCTCGGGAGTTATCTTGGGCCGCACCCGGTTCGCCCAGTCGAGTGAGTAGCGCCAATCTTCAAGTGCTCCGATACCCTGTCGTCTTTCCTCGATATACCAGATTGTCAACGGTTCAGATACGAACTCGAGTCCCGCATCCGGAACCTCCATTGCCCTGATAAGCCAATCCGCTTCCTGGTGCTTGCGGAGTCCCTTCGTAAACGGGCATGTCATAAGCAACTCGCGCGGCGCCATCAGTGTAGATGTCTGCAGTACCCCATCTCCTTTGAACAGGGAGCGGCGGCGCAGCATATAGTCGCCGATCGGCATATGCGGCTCCGACCAAGGCCAGATGTAATCTGTAGTCGGGGAACGGGCGATGAGTCTTGAAGCAATGACTGGGAGTCGGTATTTGGATGCCGATCCCTTCGCTAATTGCTTCTCGAGTTTCTCCGCCACCCACTCGTCGTCATCGTCAAGGAACGCTACCCATTTCCCCAGGGCAGCTTCCGCACCACGATTTCGTGCATCAGCTCCCCCAATCGACTCCGGCAGACTTACCACGCGAACGCGCGCGTCTTGAACTGTCGCGAGAGATGCGTCTGTGAGATTATCGGGCCCGTCGATAACTACAACGACCTCAATGTCACGAAGTGTCTGAGATAGAGCACTGCGGACAGAACGGAGGAGAAGCTCAGGACGATTTCGTGTCGGAATGACAACGCTTACTATCGGCATGCTTCAAATCTCTCCCACGGGTTATATATCTCTGAACTAAAGTCACTAGCGAAATCACCTATGATCGTTCACGAATTCAATTTGCGCGCGCGACCAGTTCGCGGTTATCTTCGGCAACTCGTGCATGGCGCAGTAATAGTTGCTCGTAGGCGAGGAGAACTTCCTCTTGCGTGAAGGTTTCCTGGTGCCGCATCCGGCTTCCCTGTCTCATCTGCGCCAGCAGTGTTGGTTCCTGCTCCAAAGCGTTCAGAATCTCAGCCAGATCGGAGGCGCCCCGAAAGAATTTGGCACTGTCGCCGGCAACCCATCTTGTGAATGGGTTGTCGTGCGCGATGACAGCATTGCCAGCAGCAAGAGACTCTACCAGCGAGGGGTTGGTTCCACCGACGCGGTGCCCGTGCAAGTAGCCCCTTGCATGAAATCGCAAAGACCGCACGATCTCCTGATCGTAAATGGCGCCAAGAAACTTGACTTCTCTGCCGGCCGCTTCGAGGACCCTCTTGTGGTAGGGATTTCGATGCGGCTCATATCGGCCGAGCACCACGAGCGGGATCCCCCGCGTCTTCGCCGAATACGCTTGGACAATCTCCAGAACGGAATTCTCCGGCTCCGGCCTAGCGATCAGAATGAAGTATTGATCGGAATGAAGATCGTGTTGCTGAATTGGCCCCACCGGTGCGGAATTCATCGAATGCGCCCCGTAAGGGATCATTGTGATCTTCTCTGGAAGGGTGTGCCGGGTAAGATGAGTCAGTATCTCGGGATGATCGGCGATAAGGTGAGTGGCTGCGCGAGCTCCTGCCCACTCATTGAGCCAGAGCCATGCGCGCTGGGGTCTAGACCATTTCTGGCGTTGCCACTCGATACCATCCATGTTCATCAGATTGGGTAGCCGGCGCAGCCTGTAGAGAAAGTTAAAGACACCGGTGTTGTAACCGAGGGTCAAGACAACACCGCGCTCATGCGAAGAGTGACGTACGGCAGCCAGATCGAAGAGAATAGTGCCGAGTGGTCCTTCAGGGGCGGGGACGTGGACTCTGCGAATCTCCTCCCACCTGTCGATTTTTATCGGGCCTCCAGGCGCAGCTTGACAGTACACGGTGACTTCGTGATTTCGAGCGGTGAGATAGCGTGCCAAATCCTCAGCAAAGGTCTCAAAGCCACCATGTCGCGCGGGCACGCCACGACAGCCAAGAATGAGAACATGCATAAATTAGTACACTCCCTTTTCTCAACGCTCTATCGAAGGCTTCGCCGGATTGCACCACTGCCTGGTTAGGAATTGACTAAAATCTACGATCTTGGAGGGTTGCAGATTGCAACCGCGCTAAATGGGACTCCCCGAATCGCAGCGTTCAGGTGGGGATGGTTTATCGAGCATGGCATCGAAGGGAGAAGGGATGGATTCAGAGTGCAGGGCAATCGCGAACGTCAACTAGCTGACTCTACAGCGGCCAACTGGACTGCCTTGTCAATCAGTTTTAAAGGCTGCATCGTTACTCACTTCTTTAGAAGTGGTACACCGCCGCCGAACCCACGGCAGCCACAATGCCACTAGCCTGCGTGGCGAAGTTCCGCAGATAGCTGAACGGCACCCATACAATATCTCCGGCTTGCAACGGCAGGTCCGCGCGCTTGCCTTTTTGCATGGCGCTCAGTGGCAGCGCCATTTGTACATAGCCACTATCCACCTTGCGGATCAGCTTTGCATCCGCCGGCACCGCAGAGTGATTCGTGCCCCCGCCGCGCGCCACCAGTTCAAGCACGCTGACCGTGCTTTCGTTGTTTGTCATAGCATAGCCACCCGGTAGCTTTACATCGCCGAGCAGGTAGACGATGGCCGCCTTAGGTACGAAAATTGTGTCGCCCGGGTACACTTTTACCGAGGTATCGATTGCTACGCCCGCTTGGTTCGAGACGAAATAGGGTACCTTCTCACCCGTTCCGTGGCGTTCGATCAATATCTTCCGGTCTGCCATTTCTGCCAGACCTCCGGCCAGCGTCAATACATCCAACACCGACCGCGGCGTACGGATGGCATGAGGTCCTGGCGCCTTCACTTCGCCTAGCACCGAAACGACCTGAGTAGCGTACTCCTCGACCGTGACCAGCACCCTGGGGTGTAACAGGTAATGGTTGTCAAATAGCACCTTCTCGATCGCGCGGGCGGCCTCCTCTGGCGTGAAGGCTTCTACCTTGACGTTCCCTCCCAAAATAAGAGGCAGCTGGCCCGCGTCGGTGACGCGCGCATGCTGCTCCAGATCCGGCGTGTCAAGCACCTGCACATGGAGCAGGTCCCCAGGGCCGATCAAAAGGCTCTCCTGCGCCTGCAGCCCGCTTCCCCATGAAGGAAAAGGGCAGACGATCACCCCACACATGGCAAAGAGCCAAAGCCACTTATGTTGCGTTCTTTTATGCATCGGAGCCCTCCGAATACTTGTTTTCGTACGCCTCATAACCGTAATATCCGTAATAGCTCTGATCCTCAGGGCGCAAGCCATTCAACACCACACCCACCAAATGGCCACCATCGCGATGCAGCATCCGGAAACTTCGTCTGAGCTGCGGCTTCTCCGTCATACCCGCGCGCACCAATAGCAGTGTCGCGTCCACCTGCGCACTCAATAGGACTCCATCGGTCACCGGTAGGACAGGTGGACCGTCGAGAACAACGAAGTCGTACTCCTCGCGCCATTTTTCGAGGCACGCCCGCATGGCCGCCGAACCCAGCAGTTCGGAGGGATTCGGGGGCGCTTGGCCCGCCTGCAGCACATCGAGATTTGCGATGCCTTCGTAATGCGGGATCGCCGCACCACTCCACTGCCCGGAGATCATCGCACTCAATCCCGGTCCAGGAGCAAGACGCAGCCGTTTTTGCAAGACACCTCGCCGGAGGTCGGCGTCGACCAGCAGCACCCGCTGGCCGTACTGCGCGAGTACCCCAGCCAGATTTACGCTCGCGGTCGATTTGCCCTCTCCAGCAATTGAGCTGGTAACCAGCAAAACTTTCGGCGGCGCATTGCTCTGCCAGAGCATTAGGGAGGTTCGAAGGGCGCGCATTGCCTCGGTATAAACAGAATGCGACTTGTTGAGCGGCTTTTCATCGCTGATGTTGGGCAGCTTGGCGGCGAAGGGCAGCACTCCCAGCACAGGTTGCCCCAATAGCTGCTCGGTATCTGCGAAGCTGCCGATCTTGTTGTCGAGTGCATCGACCATTAATGCGCCGCAGCAGCCCAAAAAGAAACCGCCGGCCATCGCGAGCGCCATATAGAGTGGCACTTTTGGCCTTTCCGGCTTGGCCGGCACGCGCCCCGGATCGACGACGGTGATGTTCGAGGACTTCAAGCCCTCAAGAATACCCGCCTCCTTGAGCCGCTTAAGCAGATCTTCATAAAGACCCCTGCTCTCCTGCGCTTCCTGGCTCACGATGGCGAACTTGATGGTTTTGTCATTCACAAGATCGGCCCGTTTCTTGGCCTCCTCGTACTGCTGTCTGACTCCAGCTTCGGTTTGCTTCGCAATCTCGTAGTCGCCTTCAGCTCGGCCCTTGATCCGGTTGATTTCCTGGCTGATGGAGCGGTTAATCGCGGCCACGCCGTCACGCATTTGGATCACTTGCGGATAGTTGGCTCCGTACTGGGCTTCCAGCTGCTTCAGGCTGACGGCCTGCGTTGCTTCCTGCTGGCGAAGATTTTGGATCAGAGTCAAGGCGTTACTCACAGACGCGGAGGACTGCCCCGGGGCCATGTTACCCGCTAAACCTGACAGCATTTCCGCGTCGCCCGCTTCCGCAGCACGAGCGATCGCGCCTTTCAGGATACTGCTCTGTTCAGCCATGTTCATGGCTTGCGTCACCTGCTGCAAGCGATCCAGTACGTCAGAATATGCCTGTTCCTTGCCTTGCGCATCGGTCACACCCAGGCTGTAGACGCCAGACTCTTTTTCGAGTTCGACCACTTTGGCCTGGAGGTCCTCACTATCTTTCCGTAGCTCACCCAACTGACCGCTGAGCCACTGCGAGGCCTGGTTGGTCGCGTTGTACCGGGTCTGAAAGGTATAGTCCTCAAGCCCCTGGGTCAACGAATTGACAACCGCAGCGGCCAGTTTAGGATCAGGATTCATATAGTTAATTTCTATTAGCCGGGTTCCGCCTATATTCTTGACCTTCAGGTTATCGCTAAAAACCTTAAGCGCTTGGCGCCGGCGCGCGGGAGCGTTCTCGAGCGTAGCGCCAGGCGCATCTGCCGGACCGGCTGGAGAGAGCATATTCACTAGCCCGGCTACCGGATTCCACTTCGGTTGGAAGTCGGGCGTGGTTTCCATGTGAAGGCTCTCGATCACATGCAGCGCCAGCGTATCGGATTGTAGAATGTTGGCCTGCGTTTGTAGATCGATGTTTGCGCTGAGAGCGTCGGAGGCGCCTTCCGAAGCGCTCATCAGGTTGCTCAGATCCATGGCGTCAGCGCTTTCCTTCTGTACCTGGATCTCGCCCGTCGCTTGGTAGCGTCGTGTGCTGAACGCGCAATAGAGCCCGCCGAGCAAGGTGAAACTCAAAAAAGTCGCGTAGACGATCCTGCGCCGACGGCGGAGAATTGCCACCAGATCCGCAATCGTTCGTTCGTTCTCTGGGAGGGAAGCCAAAGCTAAGACCTCGTTTTCATAGTTTGTTTCATCGTTTCAGTCCTTCCTGTCAGGAGGGACTTCGTTTAGAGCCTGTCAGTAGCCTTACAGCGAGCTCTATGAGAAGGGCAAACTGCCATTCTGCGACGCCTGATTTGCGCATCTCCGATTAAAGTATTGAAGGCTCCATAAAACAATCGGAACATTACGGATTTTCGACCTGCGCCCTGCACGGATTGCCGACCCTGCATAGATTTCCGGATTTCAAAGTCGACATAGAACTCAATCATTTGAAACTTTGCGATCTCTCGTATCCTGTGACATCCGTCACAAGATGGATCTGCTCAATGACCACCAGGATTCTCCGCTCCCATCGTAGCAACCCGCGATTCGTTGCCAGGGGCCCTGGGCGCGAGCAGTTCCAGCCAGAATCTGGCCTGTGCGCGGTTCCTTTCCTGGTGACTTAATAGCGGTTGGTTCTTATCGATCAGTTGGGCGACTTTTGTATGCGTCAATGCCGTCATCGTCAATGCCACTATTACCGTAGTGCGATCGAGATCCCGGATTTTTCCGCCCTGGATGTTTCTCTCCAGATACCGGCTGATCGCCGAAAGAGTGGGGGATAAATGTTCTTGAATGAAGGCCTCGCCCTTGGGGTGCATCTCAAGATAGGCGACCGCTGTTAGCCTGAGCAGCTCCGGCCTGTAGCTTACCGCGTCGGCGAACAACTCCAGGATCTTTGGCAAGACCACGTCGGGAGAGTCGCAGTGTGCAATCTTCTCCAGCAGATCCCGCTGAAAGTCCAGTGCTGCAAAATGTTGACTTAGGGTTGACCAGAAGAGGCTTTCCTTATCCTTGAACTGCCGGAAGATCGTGAGCTCACTCACGTTGGCCAGATGGGCGATCTGACGCGTACTCGTTGCGTGATATCCCTGATAGGCAAACAGCTGGGCTGCCGTACTGACAATTCGGTCCCTGCGCAGCGATTTTTGGGATACACGTGGCATAGATGCCTCTGGGGATGACAATGACGAAGCGGGCGACAGAGCGTGGTTTTTCCTTGCAGCCGTGCCCAGTAACACACGAACTGCCGAAATGCTGCACATTTGGCATATCCATGCTGCAATCGCTATCGCCGGTTGATTGAGGCCATGTCTTAAGCTTTTGAGTTCAAGCTGTCATCGCCAGTAAGGGTCGGAGCGAGCGTCTGGGGAGGCGTCATTTTTGGGGGATCGTTGGGTTCGCTAACTCCAGCAAAAGAGTGGGAGAGGAATTCCTCTTGAATAACAGCGGCGACTTTTAACCAGGCGGCACGACCCGGACCAAAAACATTCCGCGATCACGCAACGAGTGGCTCCAGATCTGCAGCATCCACCTCGACTGCAGCATGCTGGTTGATCAATGTGAGGGTCAAAATAAAGCGCACACCGCTGCTTTTTCTCACTAATGTGCCGCAAACTCCCCGCAAGGCGCCGCTCTTAACGCGAACTTTCTCGCCGACGACCAGTTCGCGATACGGCTCGATCCGTTGACTCAAGAGGCTCGAGCGCAGGAATTCAATCTCGGGCTCGGGAAGCGGAACGTATTCTCGGCCGTTGCCCACGATGTGCAGCACCCCGGGAGCCTGGAGGACTCTGGCCTTGTCCCGGGAACTGATATGGACAAACAAATAACTGGGGAAGAGCGGCAGGACGATCTTCTTCCGTTGCCGGTTCTTCCACACCCGGACGGTCTCATAGGTGGGAAGGAACGATTCGACCTCTCGCAAGTCGAGGTGCCTTACGACCGACTTTTCATTTTGTGGTACGGTAAAAACGGCATACCAATTTCGATCGCCCGAGGCATGGAGCATCGCCGGATTCAGGGGTGCTTTTTCTTCGAACCATCGGCACAACGTTTGCTGGCTCACCCGAGACCTCTTACCCGATCCCAACGCCCGCCGGCTACCGGTTCGAACCGCCCCGAGCCACTGCGCAGGAGATTTAAGAACTCAAGTTCGCGCGCATCATCTCGATCCGCGCATGGCTTCGCCTGCCTGACTTAGCAAACCCCTGCTTGCTAAGCCGCAACTCCAATTTTCGCCCGCTATTGAGACACTCTGATTACGGATGGCGAATACCAGGCATGAAATAAACGCTCAACAGACACTTCCGAGCAAATCCCTTTGCAATTCACAATCAATATGGTAGGTAGGCCCAGCGGACCTGCAGTCAGGATTTATAAGAGAGTTCCCGATCTGTTTTTATGAATGTAAGCTACTGCGGCTACTTTTTCAAGTGCAAATACGATTAGATTCTGCCGACAAAACCTCATTGACTCTTTATGGCTGTGCCGCTGAGTGCAGCATTGTCCTATTTAAGGACAGTGCAATCAATAATTTGGCTGGCTATTCCCACCCCTGAAAAGTGCAGCGGCGCTCAACGGCAGGGCAAAGCCGCCTCCGCGTTGCACTAAAAGCGCATGCTATCGATTCAGGAGCCAATATCCGTTGTCACGTCGGCTTCACACTCAATCCTTTAGCCTGGTTCCCGTCGCAGCCAGCACGGTATCGAGTGCGTTCTGCCAATCCGGCAGAACCACCCCAAATCGAGCTTGAAGTTTCCCGCAAGAAAGGACCGAGTAACAAGGCCGCCTTGCAGGAGTTGGGTACTCACTCGACCTAATCGGCGTTACTTGCGGAGTCTTGCCGCCCAGCGACGGCCCCGCTCGGCGAAAAATCTCCTGCGCAAAGCCGCACCATGAGATCGAACCTCCACAGGTCATGTGGTAAAGACCGGCCCAGCCCTCAACACTTCCGGACGAATCCTCAAGGACGTTCTCAATGATCGTTCGTGTGGCATCGGCCAGAGCAATCGAGGTAGTGGGCGCCCCAATCTGGTCATCGACGATTCGGAGCTGGTCGCGTTCGCGGCCCAGGCGAAGCATAGTGAAGAGAAAATTGTGCCCCTGCGGCCCGTATACCCAACTGGTTCGGAAGATCAGATACCGGCCGCCAACCCGCTGGACCGCTTCTTCCCCGGCTCGCTTACTCGTTCCGTAAACATTCAGGGGGTGGGGTTCATCGTCTTCCGTCCAAGGCGCAGCTTTGGTACCGTCGAAGACGTAATCAGTCGAATAATGAACTAAAAGAGCTCCGCACCGTGAAGCCTCCTCGGCCAGGACGCCCGGCGCGTGAGCGTTGACGGCCATCGCCTGAGCAGGGTCGGACTCGGCCTTGTCGACAGCAGTGTAGGCTGCGGCATTGAGGATCACGTCAGGCTTCAGCTCTCTGATCGCCGTACGGACTCGGCCTTCATCCAGCAGGTCAATCTTGTCGCGCCCAGCGGCAAGAAGCGTGGTGTAGCCGGCAAAGCTGCGCTGCAACTGGCTTCCGAGCTGGCCGGTCGCACCTATGATAAGCACGCGCGGTCCACTGCTCACGGGAAGACCTCCGCATTCCGGAGTGCGCTACCCTTTGCGTCCTTGTCCGAAACCAGGGCATCCTCTGGCCGAATGGGCCATGGAATTGCAAGCTCCGAGTCATTCCAAACGATCGTTCTTTCTGCCGAAGGCGAATAGTAGTCCGTCACCTTATAGGCAAAGCAAACATGGTCAGTGAGGGCAAGAAATCCATGTCCAAAGCCTGGCGGAATCCATAACATCTCCGCATTCTCGCCAGTCAGCTCAACGGCCACATGCTTTCCGAAACAGGGAGAACTGCGGCGCAGATCGACTGCGACATCGAGCACCGCACCGTGGCTGACCCGTACCAGCTTTCCCTGTGGCTGCGTAACCTGATAATGAATCGCGCGAACGACATTCTTCCTGGAGAGCGAGCAGTTGTCTTGAGCCCAGGTGTCGGGAATGCCTGCCTCAGCGGCAGTGCGCTGGTTCCAAGTTTCCCAGAATGCGCCTCGATCATCGCGGAAAATTCTTGGTTTTAGCAATAGAACGCCGGGCAGAGAAGTTTCCACTATTGTCATCAGTCGCCACCCCTGCTTGGAATCTGTGGCTCATGCAACAGATCGAGAAGGTATTGGCCGTAGCCGCCTTTTGCAATCGGCTGAGCCAGACTCTCCAGTTGTTCAGGCGTAATGTAACCCATCCGCCAGGCAATCTCTTCAGGACAGGCAATCTTCAGTCCCTGACGGCGTTCAATGGTCCAGATGAAGAGGCTGGCTTCGAACAGCGAATCGTGCGTTCCGGTATCAAGCCAGGCCATTCCACGGCTCATGATTTGAACATTAAGACGGCCCGCCTCCAGATACCGGCGGTTCAAGTCCGTAATCTCAAGCTCGCCGCGCGGAGAGGGCTTTAAGCTGGATGCGATCTCCACTACGTCTTTGTCATAGAAATACAATCCCGTGACGGCATATCGTGATCTTGGCTTTGCGGGCTTCTCTTCCAGGCTGATCGCCTTCCCATGCGAATCAAACTCCACCACTCCGTAGCGCTCCGGATCGAAAACGGGGTAGGCAAACACTGTCCCGCCTTGTTCCACCCTGGTTGCCTGCTGGAGTTGTTGCGAAAAGGATTGACCGTAAAAAATGTTGTCGCCCAGGATCAGTGCGCTCGCATCCCCGTCGATAAAATCACGGCCAATAAGGAACGCCTGAGCCAATCCGTCGGGGCTGGGCTGAACCGCGTAGCTCAGACTGAGGCCCCACTGGCTTCCGTCACCGAGCAATTCGGAAAATCGCGCCGTGTCCTGTGGCGTTGAGATGATCAAAATCTCCCGCAACCCCGCCAGCATCAGCGTGCTGAGCGGATAATAGATCATCGGTTTGTCGTAGACAGGAAGAAGCTGCTTGGAAACTACATGGGTCACCGGATACAGCCTGGTGCCCGATCCGCCCGCAAGGATAATCCCTTTCATTTAGTCACACGCTCCGAGTAGTTGCGATCGATCCATTCAAGGTAGGCGCCGGTACGAATGTTGTCTATCCAGGAGCGATGGTCCAGGTACCAACGGACGGTCTTCCGCAGACCGGATTCGAATCGCTCCGCAGGGGACCATCCTAGCGCTTGCGATATCTTCGACGCGTCGATCGCATAGCGTCGATCATGTCCCGGTCTATCCGTGACATAAGTAATGAGATTCCGCCGCGGAGCATCGCTCGGAGACATCTCATCAACGAGATCGCAGATCGTGTTCACGACATCGATATTCTTGCGCTCGGAGTTACCTCCGATGTTATAGGTCTCCCCGGCGCAGCCACGCTCCAACACAAGGCGGATTGCTGAGCAGTGATCTTCTACATAGAGCCAATCCCGCACATTGGCGCCATCTCCATAAACGGGCAGCGACTTACCCTCAAGAGCGTTCAAGATCATCAGGGGGATGAGCTTTTCCGGAAACTGAAATGGCCCGTAGTTGTTTGAGCAGTTGGTAGTAAGAACCGGAAATCCCCAGGTGTGATACCAGGCGCGAGCCAAATGATCTGAAGCCGCTTTGGAGGCCGCGTACGGGCTGTTCGGCGCATAGGGGGTCGTCTCCGAGAAGGGTGGATCCGCGGGACCAAGAGTTCCGTAAACCTCATCTGTGGAGACATGAAGAAAACGAAAATCGCGCCGGCCCGCTTCATCCAGAGTCTTCCAATAACGGAGAGCCTGGTCGAGCAAAGTGAAAGTGCCTTGAACATTGGTGCTGACAAATGCTCCGGGCGCCATGATCGACCGGTCAACGTGGCTCTCGGCGGCGAAGTGAACGATCGCGCGAGGGCGATGTTCTTGGAGCAGGGCATCAATCAGATTGCCATCGCAAATGTCGCCTCGAACAAACAGATGACGATCGTCATCGCGGAGCGACTCCAGGTTGGCGGCATTTCCTGCGTAGGTCAGAAGGTCAACGTTCACTAAAGGAGTGCCGACCTTGTCAATCCATTCCAAGACAAAATTGGAGCCAATGAAGCCTGCCCCACCGGTGACCAGGATTACGTTCTCAAGTTTCATCTTTATGCTCGCGGAGGAAGTATGCAGCAAATACGGAGTGAGGCCCGCGCGGCCCTAGGGATGAACTGACTATCTCGCGCGTTCTTGAATTGAGTATACGAACTATGTCACGCGTTCTGCTTAAGGTGAGGCCCGCGCGACGCCAAGCGTGAACTGACCATCTCCTGCGTGTTCTTGAAGTGAGTATACCAACTATGCCATGCGTTCTGCCAAGGGAAAAACCCACGGGCCGGCGTATCTGATTTTCCGCCCGTAACGTTACTGTGGCCGAAAATGTGTCGGATCCAAGCTGGTCGCCCGATGGAAAAGGATTGTCTACTCCACTTGCCCCACTTCAGGCGCTAGTTCAAAGTCCGATTTGCGCATCTTCCATCTCGATCACTTCAATCATTGAACGAGTGAGCTAGCTCACATCCCTGTCACATGGCGCGGCTCGCGATTTTTCCGCGCCCGCCGTTTGTGATGTCGCACCTGCCGCGAAATGGATCTCTATTCTGCCTGCAGAGCGGCTTGCTTCGGTTTGCCCTGCGTCGCATAGTATCTGCCAGGCCGGCCGATACTTACATAGGTAAAGCCGTGCTCCGCCATTCGATCGGGATGGTACAGGTTCCGTCCATCGATCACGATCGGAAACTTCACAGCCCTGTTCAATCTTGGCAGATCGATCTCAGCAAACTCTTTCCATTCCGTCAGGATCAATACGGCGTCGGCGTCCTTCGAAGCTTCGTAGAGATTCGCGGCATACTGCATGCTTTCCGACGGGGCAAGTAACTGCTGCGCCTTCTCCATGGCTGCCGGGTCGTAGGCCGTCACACATGCGCCCGCTTCAAGCAGCTTTCGAATCACCGCAATTGCCGGAGACTCCCGGATATCGTCTGTGTCCGCCTTGAACGCCAGCCCGAGAGCTGCAACGCGCTTGCCGCGCAGCGTCCACAGCGTGGACCGGATCTTGTTGAAGTAGACGTCCTGCTGCGCATCATTGATTCGCCGAATCTCCTCCAGCAACTGGAACTTCAGACCTTGCTGTTGCGCGACCCATTGAAAGGCTGCGACGTCTTTGGGAAAACACGACCCTCCATAGCCAAGTCCAGCACGCAGGAACTTCGGACCGATCCGGGAATCCATGCCGATTCCGGCTGCTATCTCTTCAATGTCGGCATCAACAGTCTCGGCCAGATTGGCAACCGCATTGATGAACGATATCTTCAGTGCCAGGAATGCGTTCGAGGCGTGCTTGATAATCTCCGCGCTTTGCGCCGACGTAAGCAAAATCCGCGCCGGTTTGTGAGGATTGCAGACGCCCGGCAACGCATCTTCGCGCTGGTAATAGGAACCATCGGTAAGGGGAGCATAAATTCGGCATAACAATTCGGAAGCACGTTCCGTCCCCACTCCTACAACGATACGGTCGGGGTGCAGAAAATCGCTGATTGCCGTGCCTTCGCGCAGGAATTCAGGATTCGAAACTATGTCAAAATCGTTCGGGGCCACGCCGTGCCGATGCAAGACTCTGCTTATCCATTCGTTGGTGTAGACCGGAACGGTGCTCTTCTCTACGATGACCTTGTATTCCCGAATCGCATTGGCGATCTCCGACACTACAGCCTCGACAAACGAAAGATCGGCTGCCCCCGTGTCACCCTGCGGTGTGCCCACGGCAATGAAAATCGCTTCGCTGTTCTTGACCGACTCGCCCAGATTGGTCGTGAATTTGACATTACGGCCGCCGTGCTTGCGAAGCAGTTCGGGCAAGTGCTGCTCATAAATCGGAACACCGCCCTGATGCAGCATCTTTACTTTTCGTTCGTCGTTATCGACACAGATCACCTCATGTCCCATTTCGGCAAAGCAGACCGCGGCAACAAGACCCACGTATCCCGATCCAATAACGCAAATAGAGACTGGCTTTGACATTTCGTGCTCTCCTGAGGGGTCAGAAATGGTTTTTATCAATGCGGTAATCTCTCGATCGGCTCAACGGCCGAGCAAGAGCTGGACTCTAGTCAAAATACGTATCTGCTAATGCAAACCCGCGCACACCTGAACTGAACAGTCACGGCCAACCCGCCACAGTGCTATTCCACATCTGCAACCCGGGCGACCCACCGCAGATGCCACGCTCCCGTACGATCTTCTCAGGGGTTATTACATTGTACAGCCCAAGCGATCGATATGTAGATGCCCGCTACATTTGATTGTGTTGAACCAACCGAACCTGACCTGACAGCAGCCTCATGCCGATGCCGAGTTCTGTTGCGGCTGAACTCCATTGGAAGCTCGGTTCCCGTCAATAAGAATCAAGCAGCTTATCGCGAGCCTGGTCCCTCTCGCTCCAGACTGCGATGGCATATGCGCTATGC
>Ga0206908_1052_pt1 | contig 23928 bp, 12 predicted proteins | sample Alteio_BWOrgHeat_78_FD_152979 | JGI IMG/M metagenome (GOLD analysis project Ga0206908, IMG submission 152979) | Enriched cells from forest soil in Barre Woods Harvard Forest LTER site, Petersham, Massachusetts, United States -... | ecosystem: Environmental > Terrestrial > Soil > Temperate forest >... | reverse complement strand
AATGCTGTCAACGCCGAAGGGCGCCAGCTCTAAATCGGGCCGGGGGTACATTTGGGGGTATTTTCTGGGGCGCTGCAAGGATCGATTGCATTATCAGCAAGATACGTGGAGATGTGAGTCCCTCTCTGCCACCAATTACTCCAATCTGAAATCTGCCCCGAATCCAGCCACATTTATTTACGTCGTGCGATGGCAAAATGCCATTAATGCAGGTAGCGCTATGCAATTAATGGCATCTTTGCAACCAGGTTTGACCGGCATTTCGCGTCTTCTTCCAGAAGTTGCATTGCGGCGCGCTTTTGGGTGATCGCCGCTTTGAGTTCTTCCGGCGGCATTGGCCGACCGAGCAAGAATCCCTGCAACGAATTGCAGCCGAGCCTCGCGAGAAAACGCTGTTGTGCCACAGTCTCAACACCTTCAGCGACGATCTCCAGGTTCAACTTACGGCCAAGCTCCACAACTGCCGTAATGATTGCCGCATCCTCGTTCCCCTGGGATAAATCACGCACGAATCCGCGATCGATCTTCAGTTCGGATGTGGGCAGTCTCTTGAGGTAGAGAAGGCTCGAATAGCCGGTTCCAAAGTCGTCAATTGAGATGCGGACTCCGAGATGATGGAGCTTTTGGAGGATGCTCAAACTCATCTCCGGATCTCGCATTGCAGTCGATTCCGTGATCTCAAGGACGAGACAGCCGGGGTCGAGAGAATAGCGCTTCAAGTTCCGGCATACCACGTCAATCAGCCCAGCATGACTGAATTGAACCGAGGACAAATTGACGGCAACGGTCCAGTTCGTGTGGCCAGCGGCGCGCCACTCCTTCATCTGACGGCAAGCCTCGTGGATCGTCCATTCTCCAATCGGGAGAATCAATCCGATTCTTTCCGCAAGGGGAATGAATTCCGAGGGCGGGAGGATACCGCGAGTGGGGTGATTCCAGCGGATCAGGGCTTCGACCCCACGTATGGCTCCGCTGCGCGCGTCGACTTTTGGCTGGTAGTACAGAACCAATTCCTGCTGTGCCAACGCCAGACGAAGATCATGTCCTCCCTGTAGCTGATTCTGCGCATCGCTATTCATCGACTCATCAAAAAAGCAGTAGGTATTGCGACCCCGAGCCTTAGCTCGATACATCGCCTTATCGGCTTGACTCAGAATGGCTTGTTGTCCGGTCTGCTCGCCGTAGAGTGCAATCCCGATAGTAGCTGAGATATCACAGTCGAACCCAGAGACGACAAACGGCTTTCTAATCGACTCGAGGAGCTTTTCAGCGAGATTGGCTGCATGTGACCGATCCTGAGCGTCTGTAAGCAGAACAAATTCGTCTCCACCAATTCGAGCGACCGTGTCCCGCCCGCGCACGATCGAGCGGATGCGCTGCGCGACCTGGATCAGCAAGAGATCTCCGGCCTGATGTCCTAACCCATCGTTGACGGCTTTGAATCCATCGAGATCGAGAAACAGGACTGAGAATGATTTATGATTTCGCTTCGCGTTCTCAATTTCCTGTGCGAGGCGATCTTCGAGCAGCATCCGATTGGGCAGCTTGGTGAGGCCATCGTGCATTGCCAGAAAATAGAGTTCCTGCCGGGCGTGCGATAAGGACGAAGTCAGAGTCAAAGCACGAAGATCAAGCATGGAAATGATGAGGGCCGAAGACAGAACGCCCAATGCGAACAGAATGATCAGCGGCGCCATCCCGGTTGGAGAGAGACCGCTTGCCGCGATGTCGCACACTCCATGTTTCGGGAACTGCGCTGCGGCCATGCCCGTGTAGTGCATGCCCGCGACCGCAAGCCCCATCAGTATGGCTGCGGCCACTCGAATGCGCTTCTTCGAAGTACGCCGGCGCAAATGAAAGGCAATCCAAAGGGCGGCGCCCGAAGCGGTGACAGCGATAGCGAAAGAAAGCACAACAAGAGCCGGAATGTAGCGGATCTCCGGATGCATGCGCATCGCCGCCATGCCTGTATAGTGCATGGCACCAATGCCGGAGCCCATTAAAACGGCGCCGACGCTTAGTCGCAACCAGGAGAGTCTTTCTCCGCACACGATCCACAGGGCAAGAGCTGACGATGCGATGGCAAGCACAAGGGACAACAACGTGATAATCGGGTCGTAGGCCATGCGCATGGGTAGATTGAGGGCCAGCATGCCGAGAAAGTGCATGGACCATATCCCGATTCCCATCGCCACAGAACCGCCGAGTAACCACCGACTTGCTGCTGCCCCATTGGCCTGCGAGACACGTCCAGCCATGTCCAAGGCGGTGTACGAGGCAAACATCGAAATGAGCAGCGAGGACAGGACAATCCACAGGTTATAGCTTTCAACTAACATTGTTCGCCTCCAACAAGCAGGGTCGATTGGATGGCGTCATGCCGGGAGCGGGGGTTGTCGCTTTTCGTATCACAACTTTATCGTTGCATTGAATTTAATCCCAGTCGTTGCGCAAGCGACGGTATGACCTTGCGCTAGAGCAGGCAGGAGATCAACTGGATTGAATTGAGAGATGTTAAGGAAGCGGGGATTCTGAACTCAGAGACGGAACCAGGCAAAAGTCAACCAGAGGCTAACAGGAGTTCTGGCTTTCGCAACAGGATCGCTCCCCGACGCTTCTTCAATACCCCTGCGCGTTCCCAGTCTCTCAAGCATCTGCTCACTGTGAACGTCGTCACGTTCGCTCCTTCAGCCAGATCCTCGTTAAGGACTTTAACTTCAACGCCGTCGTGAGTGGCACGTCCGACTGCACTTGCGAGACTGACCAACAAGTGGGCAACGCGTCCCTGCGCATCATTTGTGCTTAGCGAGATATGGGCGGCAGTTGACCACGCAATATTCTCTGTTACTGCGATTGATAACAGATTGTCTAACAGTGCAGGCACAGTGGACGCTAATTCCCGGATGGTCAGTCTTTCCCACACCAGCGCACAGCAGTCTGTCAGTACTTCCGTGCAGGCCAGATACTGGTACGGCGTGGAGAGAATTGCCGCGCCCCCGAATATCTGCCCGGCCGTCAACCATTGCAGAAGTATCTTTCGCCCCTCACTGGTGATCACGAAGTGCCTGCCTTGCCCACTTGTAAGCAGAAAGAGGCGTTCAGCAGGGTCCTCCTGGTTGATGATCAACGAGGAGGCACGGAATATCCGATGCTTGGCGGCGGAAAGGACAGAGTCGAGTTCGGCCTCGGACAGTCCCGATAAGAAGCGCGGTTTAAGCTCTTTGGGAAGCCCGATAATCTGGTTTCCGGGCGACAATTTGCACGCGCAATCCAAAAAGGTCTCTCCCTTCAGCGTACCCTGCAACGTTCACTGGATGACGGTATCTTACTCCCTGTCGCGCTTACGAAGTGGCGCACATCCCGCGTGGCCTTTTGCCTGGAGGGGCGGTCGTTGGCAGGTGGGTTATTGCGGGAATCGACCGTGCCCCACCCATTTTGCATCTATATCTTCTATGGCAAGATGCGGCCGTGTGTTCCTCCGCATAATCTGTGTTCTCGTTCTGCTTGCGGCTTCAGTGCCCGCATTTGCGTATTCCCTGCTCACGCACGAACAGATTATCGACCTGACCTGGGACGACTCAATCGTTCCGTTGCTGTTGAGCCGTTATCCGGGCCTGACGCAGGCGCAACTGGATGAGGCGCGCGCCTATGCGTATGGCGGGTGCGTGATCCAGGACATCGGCTACTACCCGTTCGGGCAAGCGTCGCTGTCGAACCTGACGCATTACGTGCGCACGGGCGACTTTGTGGTGGCGCTGTTTCGCAATGCGCATAATGCGGATGAGCTGGCGTTCGCGGTGGGCGCGCTGTCGCATTACGTTGGCGACTCGATCGGGCATCCGCTGGCGACAAATCTAGGTGTGCCGATCGCCTTTCCCGATCTGCAGGCGAAGTATGGCCACAGCGTGAATTACGCCGAGGGCAAGGTGCAGCACGTCGAGGTGGAGTTTGCCTTCGACGTGGACGAGGACGCGCACGGGCGGACGGCTCCGCTCAACTATCTGCGCAAGATCGGCATGAGCGTGTCAGAGAAGCAGCTTGCGCTGGCCTACTACCAGACCTACGGGTTGTCCGCGGACTTCTCAGGGACGCGCAAGCGGCGCGTGAATGAGGATGCCTACCGATTCGCGGTGCGGTCGCTGGTGCCGCATGTCGCAGATGCTGTGGGCATTCTGCACAAAAACCACATGACGGCCGAGGTGGATACGCCGGAGGGACGGGAACTGCAGGGCGAGATCAACACCCTGGCAGTAACCAACAACTGGGCCGCCTACCGGCATTCGCCGGGCTTCGGCACGCACCTGCTGGCGGGGTTCATCTTCATCATGCCGCGGTTTGGAGCTTTCCGGATGTGCGCTATCAAGGGGCCGAATCCCAAGGCCGAGGCCGATTACGTGCACAGCGTGGTGCTCTCTGTGGCGGCTATGCGGCAGATGTTGACGCGCTTTACGCCGCCGGACAAGCGCCGTGCGCCCGCAGCGGCCAATCAGCCCGGGGGAGACCTGGGTGGGGCATCCAAGGAAGTGGCGACGAGCGGACGGGCGACGGCGGTGAGCCAGACCAGGGTCGATCCGCATCATCCGCTGCAGAACCGGGATCTGGATACGGGCGATGTGGTGAAGCCGGGCGGATATTCGCTGACCGACTCGACCTATGCCTACCTGTTGCATACGCTGACCAGCCAGCCGAAGGTGCCGATTCCGCAGGGGATCAAGGACGACCTTCAGGCCTATTACGTGGACCTGGATGCGCCTATCACGACGAAGAAGCACCCGGAGCAGTGGAAACAGGTGCTTGCCGATTTGCAGACGCTGAAGGACATGCCGACGAGCCCGTTCCCGGAGCCGTATCCGACGTATGACGAGACGGCGGGGCAGGAGTAGTCCAGGGGCTGCTTCCGTCCGCTTACCCCACTGCGTGGGGCCCCAAGTCACGCGGACTCTTGGGGATGACACTCCAAGGGATGATGACCACGGAAGGGGGAGGCCCCCTCCCACCCAAGCAGAGCTTGGATGGGGCACCCCGTTGGATGGGAGGCCCCGGTTGGTTAGAGGGCGATGCCGGCGTGGTGGTTGGTGGGGAGCTCGACTTCGGGGCGAACGGGTTCGCCTCCGGCCAGGGGCTGCGAGCCCACATTGAATCCGCCGCTGACGGGCACGAAGACACGGAAGCAGGTGACGTTGCCCTGATTGCTGCGGAAGGTGCGGCAGGTGAGCGTGCCATCGTATTTCTGGATGATGCCCTTGCTGATCCAGAGGCCGAGGCCGGTGCCCTTGGTGGATTTGGTGGAGAAGAAGGGCTGGAAGAGGCGCTTGAGGTCGTCGGGCTGAATGCCGGTGCCGGTGTCGAGGATGGAGATGGCGGTGCCTCGGCGGTTGCGGGACCAGTCGGTGACTTCGCGGAGGTGGACGCCGAGGGTGCCGCCGGTGGGCATGGCCTGAACCGCATTGCCGACGAGGTTCAGGAAGACCTGGCGCAGCTCGACGGGGAAGCCGTGGATGACGGGAGTGGCGAGGTAGCGCTTGCTGAGGCGGATGCGGCTGGATGTGAGCGCGCGCTCCTGCAGATCGAGTACGTCGTCGAGGAGTTCGGGGAGATTGACGGCGATGGGCTGCTTGGATTCGCGATAGAAGCTAAGGGTCTGGCGGGTGATGTGGGAGACTCGCTGCAGTTCCTGCTCGGCAACGTCGGCGAAGTGGCGGGCGGTGTCGTCGAGTGAGGGGTGGTTGCGGACGAGGTAGAGGGTGTTGGTGATGGCGGCCAGCGGGTTGTTGATCTCGTGGGCGATGATGCCGGCGACGCGGCCCATGGCGGCGAGTTTTTCGGCTTCGCGGAGGGCTTCCTGGGCCTGGAGCTGTTCGGTGATGTCGCGGTTGACTTCGAGCACCAGGTTGCCCTCATGGTTCATAGTCTTGCGGCAAGCCACCACGACTTCAGTGCCATTGCGCGTCTTCTGTACGAGATTGCCCTGCCACCACTTCTGCTCGCGCAAGTGTTGTTCGATCTCCTCGCGCGGATTGGGAAAGGCGGTGTTGAGCAGGGCATGCATGTCCTGCCCCATCATCTCGTCGCGTGTGTAGCCGTAGAGTGCTTCGGCGCCGGAGTTCCAGAATTCGGCTCTGCCGTCGAGTGTGCGCACGGTGATGGCCTCGGTGGCGAGGTCAAGCAGTTCGGCGCGGGTGCGGTATTGCTCTTCGCGGCGGCGCATCTCTTCAGTTCGTTCGGCGACGCGCTGCTCGAGCTCGGCATTGAGGGATTCGAGCTGGCGGGTTTTGCGGTGTAGGTCGACGAAGACGCTGATCTTGGCGCGCAGAACTTCAGGCACGACGGGGACGGAGATGTAGTCGACGGCGCCGGAACGATAACCCTGGATCTTGTCGGAGTCAGTGAGGTGTACGCCGGAGATGAAGATGATGGCGGTCTTCTGAAAGCGGGGATGCTGGCGGATGACGTCGGCGAGCTCGAAGCCGTCGAGGTCGGGCATGCTGACGTCCATGAGCACGACGGCAATGTCGGTCTTGAGCAGCACGTTGAGAGCTTCGCTGGCGGTGGTCGCCTTGATGAGGTTTTCGCCCAGTTCGGCGAGGATGACCTCATAGCTCAGCAGTTTTGCGGGCTGATCGTCCACCATGAGGATGTTGACTTTATCGTCCGCTCTCATTCGTGTTCCTCATTACTGCCTGATACCTAGTTCTACATACGGCAAGTGCCCGGTGGCGGTCAATTGTGATGGGGCAGGCACCGTTTTCGGTTGGTTGAGCCCGCGGACGCAGAACCGCGGGCTCAACATCTTCAGTTTAGCGGTGCAGCCACATCCGCAGGGCGGAGAGGAGCTGTTCCGTGTTGACGGGCTTGGCGAGATATTCGCTTGCGCCTGCTTCGAGGCACTTCTCGCGGTCGCCTTTCATGGCTTTTGCGGTGAGCGCGATGATGGGCAGTCGCCGCAGGGAGGGGTTCTGGCGAATGATCTGCATGGTTTCGTAGCCATCCATCTCAGGCATCATGATATCCATCAGGACGATGGCCAGGTCAGGGGTGGACTCGATGATCTGAATCGCCTCGCGGCCGTTTCCGGCGGAGACGACGTGCATGCCGCGGCGTTCGAGGACGCTGGACAGCGCGAAGATGTTGCGGACGTCGTCGTCGACCACCAGCACCTTGCGTTCGGCGAGCGCGTCGTCGGACCGGTGCAGGCGGTCGAGCATGTCCTGCTTGGGCTTGGGCAGGTCAGCGACGACACGGTGGAGGAAGAGCGCGGTCTCGTCGAGGAGGCGCTCGGGGGATTCGACGTCCTTGACCACGACGCTGCGGGCCAGGGTGTGAAGCTGCGAGTCCTCTTCGGCGGTCAGGTCGCGGCCGGTGAAGACGACCACGGGTAGATCCTGAAGGCCGGGCGTGTCGCGCATCTTCTCGAGGACTTCAAAGCCGGTCATGTCAGGCAGGCGAAGGTCGAGCACGGCGCAGTCGTATTGGCCGGAGGAGAGGGATGCAAGCGCGTTCTCGCCGGTGTCGACGGTGTCGATGTCGATGTCTTTGTGGCCGAGGAGCTCTCGGATGGTGAGCTGCTCGGCGGGATTGTCTTCGACGACGAGGAGGCGCTTGCGGCGGGGCTGCGAGTAGTCCCAGATGCGGGTGAGGGCAGTGTCGAGCTCCTCAGTGCTGGTGGGCTTGGTGACGAAGGAAAATGCGCCGCGGGATAGACCGTGGTGCCGATCCTCGTCAAGGGTGAGCATCTGCACGGGGATGTGGCGGGTGCGGGCATCCTGCTTGATGTGGTTGAGGATGGTCCAGCCGAGCATGTCGGGCAGGAAGACATCGAGGGAGATGGCGGTGGGATTGTACTCGCGAGCCAGGGCCAGGGCTTCAGCGCCGGTCATGGCGCAGAGGACCTTGAATCCCTTGTCGCGAGACAGATCGCAGAGCACGCGCGCGTAATGCGGATCGTCTTCGACGATGAGCAGCACGGCGTCGCCTTCCTGGATATTGCGGCGATCGTCCTCGATGCGCGACTCGGTTTCAGCCGCGGCAACGTTGGTGAGGAAGACCGGCACCGGCACCTGCTGGGCGGACTGACCGGGCCTCTCCTGCGACTTGATGATAGCCGGAGCTGCGGGGCCGACGTAGGTCTGCGGCAGGTAGAGGGTGAAGGTGCTGCCCGCGCCCGGAATGGACTTGAGCTGGATTTCGCCGCCGAGGAGGCTGGCGAGCTCACGGCTGATGGCGAGGCCCAGGCCGGTTCCGCCGTACTTGCGGGAGGTGCCGGCATCGGCCTGCTGGAAGGCCTCGAAGATGATGCGCTGCTTCTCGGGCGGGATGCCGATGCCGGTATCCGAGACCTCGAAGGCGACGACCGAGCCAGCGCCGGAGAGGAGCGGGTGATCCGGGCTCCAGCCGCTGGTGACAGGCGAGATCTTCAGTTTCACGGCGCCTTGCTCCGTGAACTTGAAGGCGTTGGAGAGCAGGTTTTTGAGGACCTGCTGCAGACGCTTGGAGTCAGTGACGAGGCTGCGGCCAAGGCCGGCCTCTGCAGAAATGTCGAAGGTGAGCTTGCGGTTTTCCGCCTCGTGCCGGAACGGCCGCGCCACGGTTTCGAGCAGGGCGCCGAAGAAGATCTCTTCGGCTTCGACGGAAACCGTGCCGGACTCGATTTTGGACAGATCGAGAATGTCGGAGATGAGGTTGAGGAGGTCGGTTCCGGCGGCGTGGATGGTGCGGGCGAACTCGACCTGCTTGGGCGAGAGCGAGCCGTCGGGGTTCTCAGCGAGTTGCTGGCCGAGCACAAGGATGGAGTTGAGCGGAGTGCGCAACTCGTGCGACATGTTGGCAAGGAACTCGGACTTGTACTTCGAGGTGAGAGCGAGCTCGCGGGCCTTCTCTTCGAGAGCGCGGCGGGCCTGCTCGATTTCCTGGTTCTTGCGTTCGACTTCGTAGTTCTGTTCGGCGAGCTGCTGGGCCTTCTGGGCGAGCTGCTCGTTGGTCTGCTGGAGTTCCTTCTGCTGGGTCTGCAGTTCGGTTGCGAGTTGCTGCGACTGCTTCAGCAGGCCTTCTGTCTGCATCGTCGCTTCAATGGAGTTGAGCACGATGCCGATGGAGGAGGTGAGCTGTTCAAGGAAGGCCAGGTGCGAAGGCGTGAACGCGCTCAGACTGGCGAGCTCGATGACGGCCTTGACGCGGTCTTCGAACAGAACCGGCAGCACGATGACGTTCTTGGGCGGCGCCTTGAAGAGGCCGCTGCGGATGGGCGCGGTCTTCTTGGGCAGCTCGGTGATGAGCATGCGGCGGCGTTCGGCGGCGCACTGGCCGACGAGACCTTCGCCGATGCGAATCTCCTGCAGGTGGCCTTCCGGCGAATCCGCGTAGGTGGAGAGCAGCACCAGGCGGCCTTCGGATGCGATGGAGTCGGACTCCATCTGATAGATGACGCCCTGCTGCGCGTTGACGAGCGGAGCGAGCTCGGAGAGGAGCACGCGGCCGACAACGCCGAGTTCGCGCTGGCCCTGAAGCATGTTGGTGAAGCGTGCCAGGTTGGTCTTGAGCCAGTCCTGCTCGGTGTTGCGGTCTGTGGTGAGTCGAAGGTTGTCAATCATCGTGTTGATGTTGTCCTTCAACTCGGCCACTTCGCCGCGGGCTTCCACCTGAATGGATCGCGTCAAGTCGCCCTTGGTGACGGCGGTCGCCACTTCGGCGATGGCGCGGACCTGGTTGGTGAGGTTGTCAGCCAGCAGGTTCACGTTGCCGACAAGGTCCTTCCACGTACCGGCGGCGCCGGGCACGTTGGCCTGGCCGCCGAGACGGCCTTCCACGCCGACTTCGCGGGCCACGGTGGTTACCTGGTCAGCGAACGTTGCCAGCGTGTCGGTCATGCCGTTGATGGTTTCAGCGAGCGCGGCCACTTCGCCCTTGGCGTTTACGGTGAGCTTCTGGGTGAGCACGCCGTTGGCCACCGCGGTGACGACCTTGACGATGCCGCGGACCTGTTCGGTGAGGTTGGCGGCCATGACGTTGACGTTGTCGGTCAAGTCCTTCCACGTACCGGCGACGCCGGGCACGTTGGCCTGTCCGCCGAGCTTGCCGTCGGTGCCGACTTCGCGGGCCACGCGGGTGACTTCGGCAGCGAAGGCGTTGAGCTGGTCGACCATGGTGTTGATGGTGTCTTTGAGCTCGAGGATTTCGCCCTTCACGTCGACGGTGATCTTGCGGCTCAAATCGCCGCGGGCCACGGCGGTGGTGACTTCGGCGATGTTTCGAACCTGCGCGGTGAGGTTGCCGGCCATGGCGTTCACCGAGTCGGTAAGATCCTTCCACGTTCCGGCGACACCGGGCACGTTGGCCTGACCGCCGAGGCGTCCTTCGGAACCGACTTCGCGGGCCACGCGCGTGACTTCAGCAGCGAACGAACGAAGCTGCTCGACCATGGTGTTCATGGTTTCTTTGAGCTGCAGGATTTCGCCGCGGACGTCGACGGTGATCTTGCGGCTCAAGTCGCCGTTGGCGATGGCCGTTGCTACTTCAGCGATGTTTCGAACCTGGGCGGTGAGGTTGCCGGCCATGAAGTTGACCGAGTCGGTCAAATCCTTCCAGGTACCGGCGACACCGGGCACCACGGCCTGACCGCCGAGTTTGCCGTCCGTGCCGACTTCGCGGGCCACGCGGGTGACTTCGCCGGCGAAGGCGTTGAGCTGGTCGACCATGGTGTTGATGGTGTTCTTGAGCTCGAGGATTTCGCCCTTCACGTCGACGGTAATCTTGCGGCTCAAGTCGCCGCGGGCCACGGCGGTGGTGACTTCGGCGATGTTTCGAACTTGACCGGTGAGGTTACCGGCCATGAAGTTGACGTTGTCGGTGAGATCCTTCCACGTACCGGCAACGCCCGGCACGTTGGCCTGGCCGCCGAGCTTGCCTTCAGTGCCGACTTCGCGGGCCACGCGAGTGACTTCGCCGGCGAACCTGTTGAGCTGGTCCACCATCGTATTGATGGTTTCTTTCAGCAGCAGGATTTCGCCTGACACGTTCACGGTGATCTTCTTGGACAAGTCGCCGCTGGCGATGGCCGTCGAGACTTCGGCGATGTTTCTCACCTGTCCCGTAAGGTTCGAGGCCATGGAGTTCACCGAGTCGGTGAGGTCCTTCCAGGTTCCGCCGACGCCGGGCACGTTGGCCTGGCCGCCGAGTTTGCCGTCGGTGCCGACTTCGCGGGCCACGCGGGTCACTTCGCCGGCGAAGGCGTTGAGCTGGTCCACCATCGTGTTGAGAGTGTCTTTGAGCTCGAGGATTTCGCCCTTCACATCGACGGTGATCTTGCGGCTCAAGTCGCCGCGGGCCACGGCGGTTGCTACTTCGGCGATGTTTCGAACCTGACCGGTCAGGTTCGACGCCATGAAGTTGACGTTGTCGGTGAGATCCTTCCACGTGCCGGCGACGCCGGGCACCTGCGCCTGACCGCCGAGCTTGCCGTCGGTACCGACTTCGCGGGCGACGCGGGTCACTTCGCCGGCGAAGGCGTTGAGCTGGTCGACCATGGTGTTGATGGTGTTCTTGAGCTCGAGGATTTCGCCTTTGACATCGACGGTGATTTTGCGGGAGAGATCGCCGCGGGCCACGGCGGTGGTAACTTCGGCAATGTTTCGAACCTGGGCCGTGAGGTTGCCGGCCATCGAGTTTACCGAGTCAGTGAGATCCTTCCACGTACCGGCGACGCCGGGCACGTTGGCCTGGCCGCCGAGACGGCCTTCCGAACCGACTTCGCGGGCCACGCGGGTGACTTCGCCGGCGAACCTGTTCAGCTGGTCGACCATGGTGTTCAGCGTTTCTTTGAGCTGAAGGATTTCGCCGCGGACGTCGACGGTGATTTTGCGGCTCAAGTCGCCGTTGGCGATGGCGGTTGCTACTTCAGCGATGTTACGGACCTGGCCGGTGAGGTTGCCGGCCATGAAGTTCACGTTGTCGGTGAGATCCTTCCAGGTTCCGGCGACGCCGGGCACGTTGGCCTGGCCGCCGAGCTTGCCTTCGGTTCCCACTTCGCGGGCGACGCGGGTGACTTCCGAGGCGAAGCCGTTGAGCTGGTCGACCATGGTATTGATGGTGTCTTTGAGCTCGAGGATTTCGCCTTTGACGTCGACGGTGATTTTGCGGGAGAGGTCGCCGCGGGCCACGGCGGTGGTGACTTCTGCGATGTTTCGGACCTGGGCGGTGAGGTTGCCGGCCATGGCGTTGACCGAGTCGGTGAGATCCTTCCAGGTTCCGGCGACGCCGGGGACGACGGCCTGGCCGCCGAGCTTGCCGTCGGTGCCAACTTCGCGAGCCACGCGCGTCACTTCCGAGGCGAAGGAGCGGAGCTGGTCGACCATGGTGTTGATGGCTTCTTTGAGCTGGAGGATTTCGCCGCGGACGTCGACTGTGATTTTGCGGGAGAGATCGCCGCTGGCGACTGCCGTCGCTACTTCAGCGATGTTGCGGACCTGGCCGGTGAGGTTCGAGGCCATGGAATTGACCGAGTCAGTGAGGTCCTTCCAGGTTCCGGCGACGCCGGGGACGACAGCCTGGCCGCCGAGCTTGCCGTCGGTGCCGACTTCGCGGGCCACGCGGGTCACTTCCGAGGTGAAGATGGAGAGCTGCTGGATCATCGTGTTGACGATGTTGGCGGAGCGCAGGAATTCGCCTTCCAGCGGGCGGCCGTCCACGTCAAGGCGGACGGTCTGGGTGAGATTGCCCTGGGCCACGGCGGCGATGGCGCGGGTCACTTCCGTGGTGGGGCGGAGCAGGTCCTCGACCAGTGTGTTGACCGAGACTTCCATGTCGTCCCAGGCGCCGCGGCGGTGCTCGACACGGAGCCGTTCGCGCGTTTTGCCTTCCTTGCCGACAGCCTGGCCGACGCGCTTTAGCTCGAGCGCCATTTGCTGGTTGGCGGTGACGATCTCATTGAAGCTGTCAGCGATTTTGCCGGCGAGGCCGGTCCAGGTTACCGGGAGGCGGACGCTGAAATTGCCGTCGCGCATGGTTTGCAGGCTCTCGAGGATGGCGCCCATGTAGGCTGTTTCGGCGTAGCCGCCGCTGCCATTCTGGAGCCCGGCGGCCGTCTCGTCCGAGGGACGACGATTGGGGCCATCTTGGCCGAGGCCAGGCTGTTCAACCGAAGTTGCCATGTTGTTACGTGCTCCCTGCGCAGGAAAATCGAAGACACGGGCATGCCCGAAACCTGAAATGCCTCAAAAGCCCCGGAAAGCCGATATCTATGGAGGCAATTTACACGTTGGGGGGAATGCTCTGAATCGGATTGGATGCAAAGAGATGGCCGCCGGTTGTTCTTCCGGGGTTGATTCCGGGTAAAAATTTGCGTGGGTCGTATTGCGCGGCTGGAATGTGACTAATGAATATAAGAATGAGCGGCTTGGGACGAGCTGCTGTCTGCATCCGGGACTCAACAGGCAAGCCACTCCCCTCAGGTTCGCACAAATCGGATTCTGATTCAAATGGCGTGGGAATCCGGATGGGAATTGAAGGGAGGTTCCTCCGGCGGCTATGGTTGGTGTGTGAGTCTGCTTTGTGCCATGGGCGGCGTTGATCAGGATCTGACCGAGGATGCGCTCGCTGAGCTGTTGACTGCGGCTCTTGAGAAGCTGGGGCCGCGAAGGCGAGTGCTGGCGGTGCCGCCGGATCTGACACGGATCCACTCGCAGGCCGGAGTGCTGACCCGGATTGCGTATCAATATTACGGGGACAGGCTGGCGGCGGTGCTGCCGGCGCTGGGGACGCACGCTCCGCTGCGGCCGGAGCAGATCAGGCACATGTTCGGGGATGTGCCGCAGGAGCGGTTCCTGGTGCACAACTGGCGGACGGATATTGTGACGCTGGGCGAGGTGCCGGCGGAGTATATCCGGGAGCAGAGCGAAGGGAAGCTCGACTACGCGTGGCCGGCGCAGGTGAACAAGCACATTGCGGATGGCGGGTTCGACCTGATTTTGTCGATTGGGCAGGTGGTGCCGCACGAAGTGATTGGGATGGCGAACTACAACAAGAACATCCTGGTGGGCACGGGCGGGCGCGAGGGGATCAATCGCAGCCACTATCTGGGCGCGGTGTATGGGATGGAGCGCATTATGGGCCGCGCGCAGAACCCGGTGCGCAATGTGCTGAATTATGCCGCGGACAAGTTCCTGAAGCATCTGCCGATTGTGTATGTGCACACGGTGGTGGGGCGGGGAGCGAAAAGTAAGGCCTTCGACTACGCGACGCCAGAAACGCGCCGCTCCGCCCAGGATGACAACCGCTTGGCGGTGCGGGGGCTCTTTATCGGTGACGACCAGGAGTGCTTTCTGCGCGCGGCTGAGCTAAGTGTCGAAGTGAACTTCGAGCATCTGGATGAGCCGATCACGAAGGCTGTGGTGTATCTCGATCCGCACGAGTTTCATTCGACGTGGCTGGGGAACAAGGCTGTGTATCGCACCCGCATGGCGCTGGCGGACGGCGGGGAACTGATCATCTTGGCGCCGGGGGTGCGCGAGTTTGGCGAGGATAAGCGGATTGATGAGCTGATTCGCAAGTATGGGTATCGCGGCACGCCGGCTACGCTGGCCGCGGTTCGCGACAATGCGGATCTGGCGGACGATTTGAGCGCGGCGGCACACCTGATTCATGGCTCGTCGGAAGGCAGATTCAGAATTACTTATTGTCCCGGCGGATTGAGCAGGGAAGAGATCGAGGGCGCTGGTTTTGCGTACGGCGATCTGGCGGAGATGATGCGTAAGTACGATCCGGCGAAGTTACAGCATGGGTATAACTCGGAGGATGGGGAAGAGATTTTCTTCATTGCGCATCCGGGGCTGGGGTTATGGGCGCATAAGTCGCGATTCCAATAGAGTGCACGGCTTGATGATCACGGCGATGATCACTCCGACTGGCTGATCATGTACTCGCAGTTTTTGACCTTGCGCTGCTGGAGGCGCGGGCATCCTCGGCTTGCTCACTCCAAAGCATTGAGATAACGCGAGTTATCGGATAACTCTTCGTGAACATACTGGAGTGACCACCGTCACAACACAAGATATAAAGTGTGGGTAGGATATTCTCGTTTCAGGAAACACTCAGGCGGGATGATTAACGGGCCGAGCCACTGGGGCCCGCCGGATGTTCCATGGGACTATGCGTGAAAACGCATCTCTGCGGCCGGATGTGAGCGTGAGTCCGGATTAAGACCCCTGGGTAGATGGACCGGCAAAACAACACGCCAGAGAATCCGCCGCGACGGGCCCTTCGTAAGTGCAGAAAGGCTGTTACATTCGCAGTAATTCCAGCTCACTTCAGCTCAATCTGCCCAGTCGCCGCCCAGATCCTGGGCGGCGATAGTTTTTTCGGCCGGATCGATCTGACCCCTGCAGGTTCTCGTCAATCGGATGAGTTACAGGTCTTCCACATTGAGTACTATGTCGGCGCCCTGCCACGCGCTCTCAAACTGCTGCTTCACCCACTCGGCGTCATAACTCCGGTTCTGCCGAGTCAGTGACTCGTGCAGTCCGAAGAGGCTGCGCGGATTGCGGGGATTCAACTCCAGATCCTTGCGGAAGACTACTTCGGCGCCCTTGGCGTCGCCGGCCTGCAGCAGCATTCCGCCCAGCGACTCACGAACCGGGTAGTACCAGTCGGTTGGCTCGTCGTAGAGAAGCCTGTCCTGCGCAGCAACCGCATCGTTCAGCCACCGGATCGCGGATTGCTTGTCGCCTTTGGCAGCCGCAATGCGGGCTGACAACACGTCATTGGCGATGTGAAAGATCTGGCGCGAGTGGTTCTCGACCGGCGGCATGAAGATATCTTCCGCGGGCGTGGCGCTCTCGATCGCGGCGAGTTGCTTCTGCAGCGATTCGGCTTCGGAAACCTTGCCCCGTGCTGCGAGCGCGCTGCCTCGGCTATAGAGCCAGAGGGCCTTCAGTGCCGGCGTCTGCGCGGCGGGTTCGCTCATCGCAAGCAGGCTGTCCCATCGCTGGCATCGCACTGAAACCACCAGCGGTATGGTCATGAACGCCTCCAGCATGGGCATCTCCTTCACGCCGGGCCGCACATTTTCAGCCAGGCGATCGGCCTGGCTATGTGCCTCGGCGCAGCGCCCTTGCATGCTCGCGGCGATCGCGCCGAAGTGCAGGTTATGCGAGTAGTACATCATCGTATAAATGCCCATCATGCCCGTGGCTGCGGCGTAGTCCTCGTCCACCTTCGCAGCCGACACGTTCTGCGCGCGCGCGCCATCGTAGTTGCCGGTGCGCTCGTAGATGTGCGCCGGCATGTGGACCAGATGTCCCGCGGCGGGCGCGAGTTGCGGTATGCGGTCCGCATAGGGAAGCGCCCGCTCCGGGTGCGGCGATGCCTCGACGGCGTGAATGTAAAGGTGCATCGCGCCTATATGGTTGGGATCGCGGCGCAGCACGGATTCAAGTGTGGAAACGATCTCTTCTGTCCCCGGCGCCGGCGTGCCGTCCGCGTTCCATAGCTTCCACGGGCGCAGGTTCATCATGCTGTCCGCGTAGAGTGTGGCGGCATCGAGATCGTCGGGATATTTCGCCGACAGATCATGCATGGCTTTCGCATAGTCGGCGTTGAGCCGCTGATAATCGGGCTTCGCCTCATGCGTGAAACGCCGCGCCAGCGCGTCGATGTAATCCTTCTCGATCTGCGGAGACGAAGCGCTTAGCGCCTTTGCTTTGTCGATGGCTTCCACCGCGGTCTTCTCGTGCTCCGGGTCGATGGGCAGGTTGTAGTTCGGCCCCACGGCGAGCGCCACACCCCACCACGCCATCGCCATCTTCGGATCGAGTTCGGCGGCACGGCGAAATGCGCGCTCCCCCTCGTCATGATTGAAGGCATAGACCGGCCGCAGACCCTGATCGAAGAACTGCTGCGCCTCGGCGCTGGTGGTCGACACTGGATGATGCAGATTGCTTAGCCCGGTCATGAGGACCGGCGGTTTGGGCGAGCTCATCTGTGCGGACGCGCCGCACACAGCCAGGCCCAACGCGAGAATAAGGGCGCCCTTCATGCGAACCTCCGGGAGCAGGGGAAGAGGGGGACGGCGGACAGAATACTATGCGCAATCCCCGTAAAGGAACGGGCATCCGTTCCGCCTGGATTCCCGGATCGTTACTTCCCCTGGAATAGAGGGCCGCGCTTCTCGAAGAACGCGCGAATTCCCTCCTGGTAGTCGGTGCTGTCGTAGACGTGGCGGCGCATGGCCTGTACGCGCTCAAAGGTCTCCGGCCCCAGGTTGTGCGAAGCCGAAAGCAGCCGCAGTTCCTCTTTCAGCAGGGCAATCACCAGCGGCGAGTTTGTCACGATCTGCTTGGCCAGGTTATGGGTTACGGCTTCGAGCCGCGCACGCGGCACCGCCTGGCTCACGATGCCCTGGTCGACCAGCCGCTGCACCGGCATGGGACTGGCGGTAAACAGCATCTCCTTGCACAGCGGCATGCCGCAGGCATTCATCAGGTTCTGCACACCCGATATGTTGTAGGGCACGCCCATTTTTCCTACCGTCATCGCGAATGTGCAATCGTCGCTCGCGACAATGATGTCGCAGCTCAGCACTAGTTCGCAGGCGCCGCCCCATACGCTGCCTTCCACCATGGCGATTACCGGAGCGGGAAACAGCTCGATGGCTCGCACCGCCCGCCGCAATGGGTCGTTATAGGTGAGGGGATCGCGCCCATGGGTGGGCAGTTCGCGCATGTCGTGGCCGGCCGAGAAGACCGCGGACCCCGCCGGCGCGCGCAAAATCACGGCCCGCACCAACTGCCTCAGTGAAGCGCTGATCTGCGACCTGTACGGAGCGCTTGAAGACATGGCGAAGCACATGCCCGACATCCATCACGGACACCCCGCCTGTAACGGACCATAGATACAAAACCTATACTCGCTGCGCCGCTCCTCGGCACGTCCACCAACGTGACCGCGCACGATGCGGTCGCCTGATGCCTAACGCCTAACGCCTAATGCCTCACTCCGGCCTCACCGTCTGATACCGCGCCACCGCATACCCCATCGCCGACCCCAAAAACACATCGGAAGGGAAGTGCGCCATGGTGGTGATGCGCGATGCCGCGATGGTCGTGGCCAGCGCGTACGCCGCCACCGGAACCCACCAGTGATTGCGATAGCGATACGCAACCACGGTGGCCACTGAGAACACTGCCGTAGCGTGTCCTGACGGGAAGCTCGACCCCTTCAGCGGCGACTTGCCGCCGTTGAAAAATGTCCCGGTAAACGGCTCCGGCGCCGGCACGTCCGCAGGCCGCTCGCGCCGCGTGATGGCCTTGATCACCAAGTTCGGGATGAGGCTGTCGCCATAGGCCAGCGCGCCCATCAGCCCGGTGCTGACCTGGTAATTATCGTGCCGCGCGTAGCCCGCAATCAGAAGCCCCGTCGGGACAGCGATCACTTCGGCGGTCGTAATCAGCGGGTCAAACCCGTCATTGATCTTGTCCAGATTCTTCTGGTGATCGCGGAAGTACGGCATGATGTGCGGATCGGCGTAGATCAGCCCCGTCGTGACGCCCGCCACCGCCAGCACCGGAATCCAGTGGTGGCCGGTCGCAAGCCTGCCCGGAAAGGTGAACCAGATGTCCTTCTGGTCATGCAGAAAATTGCGGGGCAGGCTCTTCCACGTCACCTCCCGCGCGCCCGCGCGTTCCGGGTGGTACTTCCGTCCAGTCGCAGTGGCAGGTGGCACCGGCTCCGGCGCGTCCGGAAGCACGCCCGCAACCGCCGGCTCAGGCTCAGGCGCATCCGGCAGCCCGTCCAGATTCAGCCTGATCGCCAGCATATCCGCGGGCGAGCCGTATATCTCGCTGTTTTGCTGCTTCGCGGACTGGCCGCGCTGCTGACGGCCGAGGGCTGACGGCTGACGGCTGAAGGCTGACGGCTGAGGGTTGACGGAGGCCAGCCAGGTCGCAGGCGCCACAGTCGCCTGTGCCGAGGCCGAAACACCCCAGATTGGGGCACAACAAACAAAAGCGAGAAGGAAAGCGCGTCCACCGGTTTTCATCAACGGGATTGGATGCGACTTGCTGAATCCGTGGAGGTTCCGCCCTCAGAAAACCACGCCGCCCCGGCCGAAGGCCTGAGCGCCGCTGTCTGAATCGTGGAAAAACCGGCCCGCAACATTATCGCTTTTTCTTCGCCTACTCACACAATTCTGTACTATTCTGATCGCGCACCACGGAGGTTGCATCAATGGACATTCAGAAGAGCCTTATTGCGGAATTCGATTCCGAGACCGAGAGCACTCGCAAGCTTCTCAACGCCATCCCCGACGGCGCGGACTTCTCCTGGAAGCCGCATGACAAATCCATGACGCTCGGCAAACTGGCCAACCACGTGACCGACACCGCCGGCGACTGGGCCGTCCACACCCTCACCACCGACCGACTCGACTGGACGCCCGACATGGGGCCGACCACCATCCCCAATAAGGCCGACCTGCTGGCGAATTTCGAAAAGAAAGTGGCCGAAGCCAAATCCGCTCTTGCCGCCATGACCCCTGAAAAATGGGATTCCCACTGGAAGTTCGTCGCCGGCGATCAGACCTGGATCGACGACACAAAATTCAACGTAATGCGGATCTGGGTCCTGAACCACATGATCCATCACCGTGCCCAGCTCGGCGTCTACCTCCGCCTGCTCGGTGCAAAGATCCCCGGAATGTACGGCCCCTCCGCCGACGAGATGCCCGCCGAGCAACCAGCCGAAGTCGCGTAAGACAGCCGTCAGTTTTCAGCCGTCAGCCTTCAGTTCTCAGCCAAGCGAGACCCGTTCCTCGCAGCGCTGAAGGCTGACGGCTGAGAGCTGACGGCTTCGTCTACTCTGAATGCATGTCCTTCCAGTTCCCGCAGATCTATCCAATCCTCGATTCCTCATTCCTTCCCGCCGGCGGCCGCAAGCAATACCTGCACGACCTCGGCGCAGCTCTCGCCGACGCCGGCGTCACGCTTCTTGAATACCGCAACAAGACCGGCTCCGACGCCGAGCTGCGCGCCGACGCCGAAGCCCTCCGCGCCGCCATGTCTGACGAGACCATCAAGCTGATCCTCGACGACCGCGCCGACTTGGTCTGCAGTGTCGGCTTCGACGGCGTCCACGTCGATGCCGGCGATGTCTCCGTGCGCGAAGCCCGCCAGATCGTTGGTCCCGGCCGCATTGTCGGCACCTTCGCCGGCAGTGATGCCCTCATCCCCGGCATCTTCGACGAGCCCGCCAACTACTTCGCCATCGGCCCGGTATTTTCGACCACCACCAAGGAGACTGACAAGAAGCCCATCGGCATCGAGGGCGTTCGCAAGCTTCGCCGTCAGGCTGGCCCCGACATCATCCTCACCGCCGCCGCCGGCATCACGCTCGACACCGCCGCGCAAGTCCTTGAAGCCGGAGCCACCACTGTCGCCGTCGCCGCCGCCCTCTTCAGCGCCGCCGACCCCGCAGCCGAATTCCACCGCTGGCGCGAGCGCCTCGCCGATAACCAATCCTGATCCATCTTTAGGCCGTGGCTATGGACGAATCTCGCCTCTTCCGCTTACCTTGGAACCACGCTTGCAATCCAGAAAGATAAAGACAATCGGAATAGAAGAGCGTAAGAATGAGCCAAGTGACGACTCCCCACACCATTCCCCGTACCGATCCCAGCTCAGGGGCCGCACCCACAAAAAACGGCTCCACCAAAATGGTTCAGAGCCTGGGCCTGTTCAGTTCCACGGCACTCGTCATCGGGTCCATGATCGGCTCGGGCATCTTCCTCGTCGATAGCGACATTGCCCGCGTCACCAACTCGCCCGCTCTCTATCTCGGCGCATGGATCGTCACCGGCATCCTCACCATGATTGCCGCGCTCAGCTACGGCGAACTCGCCGCCATGATGCCCAAGGCTGGCGGCCAGTACGTTTACCTGCGCGAATCCCTCGGCCCGCTCTGGGGCTTTCTCTACGGCTGGACCCTCTTCGTCGTCATCCAGACCGGCACCATCGCAGCGGTCTGTGTCGCCTTTGGCAAATTTCTCGGCGTCTTCTTCCCGTCCGTCTCCACCAGCAACTGGCTCTGGCACATCGCCCATGTCCCGCCCATCCACATCGGCCCCATGGTCCTCGGCAACATGGACATCGGCGTGAACACCGCCAACCTCACCGGCATCGTCATCGTCTTTCTGCTGGCCTTCGTCAATGTCTTCGGCGTCAAGCTCGGCGCGATGATCCAGAACGTCTTCACCTCCGCGAAGGCGCTCTCGCTGGCTGCGCTGGTCATCCTCGGCCTGACGATCGGACGCAACGCCACTGCCGTCAACTCCGACTTCGGCGCGAACTTCAGCCAGTTCTGGACCAACGCCGGCTGGCACACATTGCATGCGGTTCAGGTTGGAGTGGGCGGGCCCATCGTGATGGTCAACCTGCTCGTCGTTCTCGCCGTCGTGCAGGTCGGCTCGCTCTTCTCGTCTGACGCGTGGAACAACATCACCTTCACCGCCGGCGAAGTAAAAAATCCCAAGCGCAACATCCCGCTCTCGCTGGTCCTCGGCACCGGATTCGTGATCACCGTCTACATTCTGGCGTCGCTGGTCTACATCATGGTGCTGCCCATGCACGGCGACCCGCACGGCGCAACGGTCCTCGCCCGCGGCGTCCAATATGCCACCGAAGACCGCGTGGCCACCGCCGCACTCGACCAGATCTTCAGCTTCGGCGGAGCCAAGCTCATGGCCGCCGCCATCCTCATCTCCACCTTCGGCTGCGCCAACGGACTCACCCTCGCCGGCGCCCGCGTCTACTACGCAATGAGCCGCGACGGCCTCTTCTTCAAGTCGGTCGGAAAGCTCAATCCGAAGTACCACACGCCCGTCGCCGGCCTCGTCGTCCAGGCCATCTGGACCGCCGTCCTCTGTGTCTCCGGCTCTTACGGCCAGCTTCTCGACTACATCATCTTCGCCGTGCTGGTCTTCTACATCCTCACCATCATCGGGCTCTTCGTTTTGCGCTTCAAATGGCCGGCTGCCCCGCGCCCCTACCGCGCCTTCGGGTACCCCGTCCTCCCCGCCCTCTATATCGTCATGGCAAGCTGGATTTGTATCGTATTATTGCGGTACAAGCCCCAGTACACATGGCCGGGTCTGGTCCTCGTTCTCCTTGGCATTCCCGTCTATTTCCTGTGGTCCCGCCGGGCCCCCAGGGTGCAAGAAAGCTGATTCTGATCTCAAACAATTTGAGGAGGCAGGTCCTCGCCCATGTCCAGACTGTTTCGCGTTAAACCCATGTCGATGCTTACAGCCGAAGCCTCCGAACAGGGCGAACATACGCTCAAGCGTTCCCTCGGCGCTCTCAACCTCATCACCCTGGGCATCGGAGCCGTAATCGGGGCAGGAATCTTTACCCTCACCGGCCAGGCCGCGGCTCTCCATGCAGGCCCCGCCGTGGCGCTCAGCTTCGTCCTCGCCGGACTCACCTGCGCCTTCGCGGGCCTTTGCTATGCTGAGTTCGCTTCCATCATCCCCATCGCCGGCTCCGCCTATACCTACGGCTACGCCACGCTCGGCGAGCTCGTCGCCTGGATCATCGGCTGGGACCTCACCCTCGAGTACGCCTTCGGCGCCTCCACCGTGGCCTCAGGCTGGTCCGGCTACTTCAACTCGCTCCTCCAGCAGATCGGGATCACGTTCCCACCCGCACTCACCACCACTACCGGCAATGTCCTCGTGAAGTACCAGGGCATTTGGATCGACAAGATGTCGCTGCCGCCAGGCATCAGTGATGCCGGCCTGCCCCACGTCACCGGCCTCTTCAACCTGATCGCCGTCCTGATTGTGCTTCTGGTCACCACCATTCTGGTCATCGGCATCAAGGAGTCGGCCAACTTCAACTCCGCCATCGTGATCGTGAAACTCGCGATCGTCGGCATCTTCCTCGTCATTGGAGGCATGTTCCTCTTCTCGCACCCCCAGGTGGCCAGCGCCAACTGGCATCCCTTTATTCCTCCTTCTGACGGACACGGCAATTTCGGAATCTGGGGAATTCCCACCGCCGCGGCATCCATCTTCTTCGCCTACATCGGCTTTGACGCTGTCTCCACCGCCGCGCAGGAGGCCAAGAACCCCAAGCGCGACATGCCCATCGGCATCCTCGGCTCGCTGGTCATCTGCACCATCCTCTACATCCTGGTCTCCCTGGTCCTCACCGGCCTGGTCAGCTACAAGACGCTGAATGTCTCCGCTCCCGTCGCCCTGGCCATCGATGCTACCGGCGTCGGCTGGGGTTCGATGCTGGTAAAGATCGGCGCTGTCTTCGGCCTCGCCACCGTCATGCTGGTCATGCTCCTTGGCCAGACCCGCGTCTTCTATTCCATGTCCCGAGACGGCCTGCTGCCCAAAGCCTTCTCCGCCCTCCATCCCAAGTTCCGCACGCCCTGGATTACGACCATCATCTTTGGCTGCTTCGCGGCGCTGATGCCGGCCTTCCTCCCCATCGACAAGCTGTCCCAGTTGGTCAACATCGGCACGTTGCTGGCGTTCACCATTGTCAGCGCCGGCGTCTGGATCCTCCGTGTCCGCCATCCCAACCTCGAGCGCCCGTTCAAGACGCCCTTCGTGCCCCTCGTGCCAATCCTCGGCATCGGTTCCGCCCTGTTCCTGATGTTCCGCCTCGCCCTGCTGACCTGGGTCGTCATGATCGGCTGGCTGCTCGTCGGCCTCATCATCTACTTCGGCTACTCGCGCAAGCACAGCAAGGTGCAGGCAATGCCCGAAAGCATCACCACCGGGAGATAGCCCCCAGGCCGCGCCTCCGCGGCTTCTGAAAACTCATCCATCGCGGTGGAGTCCCCCAGGGACTCCGCCCTCCCTTCGAAGTTCGATCGGGCGGTAGGCCGGGGATTTACAGGCTGCGGAAAAACTCCATCGAGCCTGCTTTGTAACAG
>Ga0206908_1051_pt1 | contig 23951 bp, 21 predicted proteins | sample Alteio_BWOrgHeat_78_FD_152979 | JGI IMG/M metagenome (GOLD analysis project Ga0206908, IMG submission 152979) | Enriched cells from forest soil in Barre Woods Harvard Forest LTER site, Petersham, Massachusetts, United States -... | ecosystem: Environmental > Terrestrial > Soil > Temperate forest >... | reverse complement strand
TCGCCTTCGGCGGCGGCGGCGTTGCCGTTGATGAGTATGAGCTGCTTCTGGTACTCGACGGTGCGCACGGCGGAACTGACCAGGATGGGCCCGCGGAAGCGTGCGGCATGGGCGCGGGCGAAGTCGGTGAGGAAATGGGCTGTCCAGGGGCGGCAGTAGCGGCGGTTGGCCGGCAGGTTGCCGTTTACCAGCAGGGTGGATGAGGCGGGAAGCGGGACCAGCAGGTGCTGGGCAATGCGGTCTTCCAGATCGCGGTTGTCGAGGATGCGCTCCAGGCCTTCGTCCTCGTTGATCTGGTTCTGGCGGGCGAGCGAGCCGGCAGAGCCCAGCAAAGGCGCCGGCATAGGCGCGGGGCGATAGCGATGGAGCGAGGCGGCTTCAACGGCCGGGCCTGCGGCCGTGGAGGGTGCAGCGTGGCGGATGGCCGGTGGAGGATGCCAGCGGTACTGGGTGTGGGATTGGGTGGTGGCGCGGCCGTGGGTGGCGGAATGTCCGGCGGCGCGATGCGGGCCGGAGTTGTGGTTGTTGGAGTAGCGGCCGGCGTAGTGGCCAGGCGCGGGGCTTCGATATGCGGAAGGGTGCGAGGTCGTGTGCGGGGCGGAGTGCGGATGCGGCGCGCTGGAGGCATAAGGATGCACTTTCGCCGCGCGCGTCGAGCCGGTGGCGTGCTGGGGGGAGGCGGCCCATCCGGCTGTAACGGATAATGCTGCCAACGTGAGCGCGATGAAGAGGTTCCGCAACACGGGGGAGTGTGCGGAGAACCCAGAGCATGACCAGTGTAGGACCTTTGCGGCGTGAGGTCGAGTGTCTAGGCGGGTGCGGTTGGGTCTGATAATGGGCGCTACGCGGGGTCGGGCCGGTTTGGGCTGGAAACCGCAGCCGTTTCCCGGTATACTGACCAAAGCGCTCAATTCGCAGGGGATTCCCTGTGTAATGGCGCCTTTCTGACGGTGTCCTGAGACTCCGTCTAAAAACGAGAAGAAAATGCCCAAGTTGAAGACCCATTCGGGCGCGGCCAAGCGCTTCAAGAAGACCGGCACCGGCAAGATCAAGCGGGGCCACACGAAGACGCGGCACATCCTTTCGTCGAAGTCGCCCAAGCAGAAGCGGAAGCTCGGTAAGAGCGCCCTGGTTTCTGACGGCGATTACGCGAAGGTAGCGCGCATGATTCCCTACGCCTGATCGTTGCTCCTGCCCTGAGGGGCGGGACTTCCGGGCCTCCGTGGAGGGGCCCCCGGCAGCCGGATTTGAAGGCCGCCGCGAGATCAAGGCTTGCAGTCGCGAGTGAAGAGGTTCTGACCATCCCCCAAGGGTGGTTCTCCTGCCTCCAGCCGCGTAAGTCCACTTAACCAAACGGAGAAACACGATGCCCCGCGTAAAACGCAGTACTAAGCGGAATGACCGGCGCAAGAAGATTCTTGAGCGCGCAAGTGGTTACTTCCTCACAAAATCGAAGCTTTATCAGGCAGCCCAGGAAGCCGTCGAGCGCGGCCTCAAGTTTGCATACAAGGGCCGCCGCGAGAAGAAGCGCCAGTTCCGTTCGCTGTGGATCGTCCGCATTTCGGCCGCCTGCAAGCTGAACCAGACCAGCTACTCGCAGTTCATCAACGGCCTGAAGAAGGCCGGTATCGAGCTGGACCGCAAGATCCTGTCCGATATCGCGATACACGACGCCGCCGGCTTCACCAAGCTGGTGGAGCAGGCTAAGGCCGCGCTGGCCCAGACGGCAGCCGCCTAAGCAGCCCATTCCAAGCAGTTGGTAAACGGCCTGAAGCTGAAGCTTCAGGCCGTTTACGTTTCGGGCTTACTTCGATTGGGCGTATTTGTGCCGGTACGCCTCGCAGGCCGCAGGGTCGGTGCACTCGAGGACAACGAAGAGTTCCGAGCGGATCTGCCATCCTGCCGCCGTCTTCCGCCACATCGCCAGATACGTTCCGCGAAGCAGCGCCGGGCCGCCGGGAACGCGGCCGATCCAGTGACCGTGTTCTGCGGCCAGAGGCACCACACCGGACAGCTCGACCGAGTCGGTGACGCGCTCGAAGCGGGTCGCATGGGGATCTTGAAAGTCCTTCGCAAAGGCGCTCAGATAGGCATCCCGCGAGAGCTGGGTTCCATTGCCGGTGACGACCACAAGATCGGGCGCCAGGCTGGTTGCGAAGGCCTCGGAGTTGCCGGCGCAGATGGCGCGATTGGAAGCCACGCGTTGCGCGCGAATTGACGCCTCCTCGCTGGCACCTTGGGACAAAGCAGGCAGGGTGAGGGCAAGGATTGCCACCGCGATGGAGAAAGAGCGCATGGAACTCAATATACCGGCGTCTCGAGGCACACGGCAGAAGCCAGCAGCAGTTTGGTGCGCGCCGCCGCGGTATTATCTCCCCGTGAACTTTCAGAGCCTCTTCACACACCAGGCCTGGGCGGACGCCTCTCTGCTCTCCGCCATTCACGCGCATCCGCCGTCGCAGGAGGATGAGTGGTTGCAGAAGACGCTGCTGCACTTCATCGGGGTGCAGCGTTATTTTCTGAGCCGCTTCCTCGACCGGCCTTTCGACCGCGAGAAGGAGACGCAGCCACCGGCGTCCTTCGCCGATCTGGTGCAGCGGTTTCGGGCAACGCATGACGAGGAACTGGCGTTTGTCGGAGGGATCAGCGCGGCCGATCTGGAGCGGCGTTTCGAGCTGCCGTTTCTCAAGACGGAGTTCACGGTGGCCGATGGGCTGACGCAGGTGGTGATGCACAGCCAGAACCACCGGGGCCAGTGCCTGCGGTACCTGCGGAAACACGGCGCCGAGCCTCCCACACTCGACTACATTTTGTGGGCGAAGGACCGCCCGGCTCCCGGGTGGCCGGAGTTTTGAGCCGCTGCATTTGAGCGCGGTCGAAGTTCGCCCGTACCCCCAGCGGCTAGAGAAACCGCCGCACGGGCCGTTTCTCAGGCATACTAATGGGTTAGATTTGGCGATCGTACCTGGGGGTCGAAACACGGCGGGTAGCAATCCCATGAGGAGGAAGCCCATAGCGGCGAAGAGCGTGCGTGTCTGCGCGGCGGTGATAGGTGCGCTTGCCGCTCTCGCCATGCTCTGCGCGGTTGCCGGGGCAGCTGCTCCTCCTGTTGTGAGTGCTCACGTGAGCCCGAGGCACGTGCTCCTGTTATTCAGCTTTTTCGAACGCGATCACTCTTCGCTGGACCGGATGGAAGATTCGGTGCGCGCCAGCGTTCCGTGGCCGGTGGATTTTTCGGTCGAGTACCTGGAGAGTCCGCGGTTCGAGGAGAAGGCCTATCGGGATAGCCTTGCGGAGACTCTGCGGCGGGAATATGAGGGCCAGAAGCCGGATCTTGTGATGGCGGCCGCGGAGCCGGCGCTACGGTTTGCGGTGCAGTATCGGGACACGATGTTTCCGGGTGTGCCGATCGTATTCTGGGCGATCAGCAGCTCACTGGCCGAGGAGAAGATGCCTGGAGTGACGGGTGTGGCATCGCCGGCCGGGGTTCGGGAGACGGTGGACCTGGCACTTAGACTTCAGCCGGATACAACGGCGGTGGCGGTCATTACGAATACATCGGAGACGGAGACGTACTGGCTGGGAGAGATGCATAAGGAACTTCTTCGCCACCAGGACAAAGTGAGGGAGATCGATCTTGTTGGGCCCCCGGGCGGAGACATGTTGGAGAAGGTGGCGGCGCTTCCTTCAACGCATACCATCATCATGTTTCAGCAATTCCCGCAGGACTCGAACCAGCCACCGATCAGCAACTGGGATGTCCTGGCCGCGGCCTCACAGCATCTGCCCACATATTCCTCCTTTCAAACTCTGTCACTGAATCGGGGAGGGATCGGGGGAGCCTACTACAACTCTTCACAGAACTCCGTTCTGGCCGGAGAGCTGGCCGCGCGGGTGTTGCGCGGCGAGGGGCCCGATGACATTCCGGTTGTGCGAGTCCCAATTCTCCAGGTGACCGTGGATTGGCGGCAGCTTCAAAGGTGGCATATTCCGGAGTCGGCCCTGCCGCCGGGCAGCCTGGTTCTCTACCGGCAGCCCGATGTCTGGCAGCTGTACAAGTGGTATATCGTTGGCGGCATTGCGCTCATTCTGCTGCAAGCAGCCCTGATCGTGGCTCTGCTGTGGTACCGGGCGCGACGAAGACGCAGTGAGCAAGAGCTGGCAATCACGTACGACCGGCTGCGCATGGCGGTGGAGGCAGCCAGGTATGTGGGCTGGGATACGGATTACAAGACAGGCCAGAACCGGTGGTTTGGCCATATGGAGTCCATGTTCGGAATACCCGACGGCAATTACACCGCGGATTTCGCGGATTTTCATAAACGGGTGCATCCCGACGACAGCGAACGGGTGCGGAAGGCACTGCAAATGGCACGCGAGGGGCGCGCGCCGTATGCGGCGGAATTCCGCGTAGTGCGAACGGACGGCACGATGCGCTGGATTTCGGCCAGAGGGAAGTTCTATTTCAACGCCCACGGCGAGACGGAGCGGATGCTTGGAATGGCAACGGATATCACGGAGCGAAAGCTGGCCGAGGAGGCGCTGAACAGCCTGAGCGGCCGGCTGATCCAGGCGCAGGAGGAGGAACGGCGCAGGATCGCGCGCGAGATCCACGACGACTACCAGCAGCGGCTGGCGGTGCTGGGCATCGAACTGCAGAGCCTCTCTCAGGACATCGGCGCGGACGACAGGATTGCGCTAGCCCGGTTGCGCGATCTTGCGGAACTGGTGAATGCCCTGGGGATGGATCTGCATTCGCTTTCCCACCGTCTGCATTCCTCGACGCTGGACAACATGGGGTTGGTGGCGGCGTTGAAGGGGCTCTGTTCCGAATTCAGGAAGTACCACGACTTGAAGGTGTCCCTGATTACGGACAACGTGCCGGTGGAGATTCCCAGCGAGACGGCGCTTTGTGTTTTCCGGATCACGCAGGAGGCGCTGCAGAACGTGAGAAAGCACAGCCATGCACGCAGCGCCGAGGTACGCGTGGAAGGCGTGGAGGGGACGATCCGGCTATCGGTTTCCGATCAGGGCAAGGGCTTCGATGCCAGCCGCTCGCTGCGCGGCGGAGGAATCGGGATTCGCAGCATGGAGGAGCGAGTGCGGCTGGTGAACGGCCAGCTCGAGGTGCATTCGAAGCCGGGGAGCGGAACCACCATCGAGGCGTGGGTCCCGGTGGGGGTCAGCGGGAGTGACGGCGCGGCGATCACGTCAACGGCACAGGTGCACTCCTAAGCGCAGAGACCCTTGAGCGCTTACTGCCGCATGTTGTACATGAATATCGCGCGCAGCTCGAGGAACGGGCCATGGAATTCTCGTGGCAGCGGCGGGTAGTTTGAGCCGGTGAGGGCTCCCCAGGCAGCGCGGTCGAGCCCGCTATCGCCGGAGCGGCCTTCGAGGTGCATGTCGGTAATCTGACCGTTGGGAAGGACCTTGAAGCGAATCTGCACCTGCCCCTGCTTGAGGATGGGTGGGTTCACTTCGTCGGGAATCAGCGGATCCCAGGTCTTTTCGGTCTCGCGGTGCCAGCGGATCAGCCAGTTGTTGAAGTCCACGCCCTGCGTGTCAGAGAGGACCTGCACGCCGCCTGCGCCAGCGCCGGGATGCCTGGACATCTCGCCGGGGTTGGAGGGAATCTGCGCGCCGTAACCGGGATTGCGGGAGGCTCCGCGCATGGCGTCCTTGAGCTGGTCGGCCGGGTTTTGCGAGCCGAAGGCGAAGCTGGGCCGCGCGGGAACCGCCTTGGGCTGGGGCGCCTCAATCTGCGACTGGGTTGGCTGGGTCGGTGGAACCGGCGGCGGCTGGTCCTGCGGCTTGGGCTGCTCGAGCTTTGGTTCTGCTGGAGCGGGCGGGGGAATGGTGGGCTTGTTCAGGGCCTCCAGGGTCTTCCTGTCGACCCGCGGCTCGATGCGCTTGGGCTCGACCGGCTTGACCTGCACCTTGGGCTGGTACTTCGAGACCAGGTCGGGGGGCAGGTCGAGATACTTCAGGTCCTTGCGTTCCTTGATGGCGTCGAACGGGTCGATGATGGGCGGCACGCGGAAGACGTAGCGCGGAATCCAGGTGATGGAGGAAAGGACCAGGATGTGGAAGAGGATGGCCCAGAGAATTCCTTCGCGGAGGCGGGCCCAGCGGCGCTCGTCTTCGAGCTCGCTGATCATATCCAGCAGTTCGTGGGTGTCGTAGTCGATCCAGCGGGAGGTGCTGTGAACGGGCTGGGGCTCAGGCTCGCGCTCAGACTCGGGGCGCGCAGAGGGGTCCGGCTCAGGGACGGCGACCGGGCGAGCGGATTGGGCGCTGGAGGGCGGGGAGCCCGCGGGCTCGGTGGGCTCGTTCTCTCTGGTTGGCACTACGCTGAGGGGCATTCGTCCGACCGGAGCAGGGCGGACGCACAATGACGCAATTCCTGAGTCACTGTGCCCTTGCAGGTTTCTCGCCGGGTCGCCGCTTTCTGCTGGTCGCGTCGACTTGGGTGTAGCGGATTTGCGAGATACCTACTCAGGGATTGCGTAGGCGCCGGGCTCCGTTTGAGTCCTTTCATCTATTCTCTCATTCCTTTCAGTTCCGGCCAAACCAGCCCGGATTATGGACGGAGAGGCGGGTCACCGGCCATGGAGCGCAACCGGCGGTGCGAAGCGCGCAACGTACAATGATCTTTCTGAATGGACGTTCCGAAAGGCTGAAAGGGAACCGGTTTGAAGCAGTTTTTTGTGCACCTGATGGCGAAGTGGAACTTGGTGCTTCTGCCCGCCATCCTGAAATTTGGGCTGTTCGGCGCGGGGGCCGTGGCCCTGATGGATTCGTCCACGATTCCGGTTCCGATGGATCTGTTGATTGCGGGTTGGGTTTGGAAGGACCAGAGCCGGTTCCTGCTCTACTGTCTGATGGCCGCGGTGGGGTCGGCGATCGGCGGCCTGCTGCCCTACATGCTGGGGCGCGCCGGCGGGGAGCTGTTTCTGCTCAAGCGGGTGAACCGCGAGCGCTTCGATCAATTGCGTATCCGCTTCGAAAAGCAGGAGTTCCTAGCCATGGCGATTCCCTCGGCGCTGCCTCCGCCGACGCCCTGGAAGCTGTTCGTGTTCGCCGCCGGCGTGTTTGAGATGCCGGTACTGCCGTTCCTGCTGTCGGTCTTCTGCGGACGGATGGTGCGGTGGCTAATCCTCAGCGCGCTGGTGCTGAAGCTGGGGCCGGGGGCTGTGGGTTTGGTGCAGCGCCATGCATTGAGCGGGCTGCTGGTGGTGATCGGTCTGGCTGGGCTTGGATTCGGAGTGTGGTGGTTCGCCAGGAAGCGCAGCGGGGAGACGGAAACCGTGGACGGCGAGGGATGATTGTCGGGGAGCGGCCGGGGGAGGCTCCGTCTCATCCTTGTTCCGTCACCCCGGCGTTCTCAGTAATGACGCGTATTATCCGGGATACGCTATCATTTTGTGCGTTTGGAATCGGGGTCCAGTTTTATAAGTCCATCCCGGTAGTCAATATGCACTTTCATCGATTGCAGGGACTCTTGAGCGATGAAACCTGCGATCGCCATCCCCGAGTCCCTCGTGAATCTCGAGGTGTCAAAGGTCGAAAGACAATTAAAGCTCTGAGTCGTGTGTGCGAATGAGAGCGAAACTCCGCAAGCGGTAAATTGATAGTCCACCTTTCCGCTGGTGTCCCTTACCTCGTACTTGCTGTTCTTGTGGCCCCCGACGATCTCATGCCCAGCTTCGGGAGAGAGAACGGTTTGACCGAAGGACGTATCCAACAGGAACAAGCTCGGGTATTTGTTGTTGACCAGCGTCGGCAGAATCAGGTCACTCCCTGAACGGTAGATCTCGGTACAGTCGCTCATTTCAGGGGCGATATATCGGTCAGTCAGGCCGTTCGCAGGCTTACCTGCCGGGAGTGCGGGAAGAGGACCGAAGCCGAACTTGTGAGATGGATAGTCGATGGTCACGAGAAAATCCGACATCAGGGTCATCGAAATCACGCCGTCCACATCGCCCGCGAACTTGGCGTCAATCACCTGCACCGCGCAGTTATGGAACTCAATGCCGCCAATAGCGATGGAATCTGCGTACGCGATATAGCCGCCTCTTGAGTCTTGGGGGCCAATGCCAGGCACCTGGAGCTGGTAAAGGGGCTTGAGTCCCAGGTGCTTGGCGGTTGAACTCAGAATCAGCAGTCCGCTTACGCCTTCGATCGGCAGCCGCGGGTTGTAGCCGGTATCAATGGCAAGCTGAATGTTGTGCGTATTGACGCTGACTTGCAGGGCTGCCCAGGCGGGTCCGCCGACCCTCAGGCCGGTGACGCTTGAGAAAGGAACTTCGGTTGCGGTGGGCTTCGAGACCAGGGTGCAAGTCGGTTGAAGATCCGCCGGCAACTTCTTCAACTGTTCCAGTTGCACTCGGCGCTCGGTAACCGCATCCGCATCGTCTCCCCGGGGAGCGGCAAGATAGGCCTCCAACTCCGGAATTCGCGCGGCAGGCGGAAGGGTATCCATCCAGGCCGCGCGAATCTCAGGATCTTCGGGATCCAACGTGTGGGCACTGGTCAGAAACTTGCTCGCCGCGGCGTTTCGCGAATTCAGTTTGGCCAGCCTCGAAACAAGAAACAACGTCCGCGGATTACATGGATCCAGCTTGGCCGAGGCGGATGCCGTTTCTGCCGCTGCCCATGGCTCTCCCTGCCGGAGTTCTACTTCGCCCCGCAGCGTCAACAGCTCAGGCGGCGCCGGCTTGTCGCCAATGACCGACCGGACCTCGCTCGCGGCGTCAATCACTCGCTGTTGGCGCAACAGGGAGTGGACGAGTCCAATGGCCGGATCCGATTGTCCGGGACTCTGAGCGAGAGCGGCCTTGTAGAGATCCGCTGCTTTGGCAAAATCGCCCGCCAGGAATGCCGTGTCGGCGCTGGACGGTGGAGGATGGTGAACCACCTTGCAACTCACTGCGAACAGACCGTGCGCGTTAAGCCCGAAAACAACGAGCACCAAGACTGGGCGCACTCGCGCCCAGCTGGAATTGAGTGACGACAAAACTCTCAGCATCCAATGAACCTTTAGGGAGACTTTGCAGGGAATGATACACGAAGGCCGCTTCGAATCGGATTGAGTTGCTATCGCTCGTGTTCTGCCGATCGCGCCGCACCCACGGATGCGAAGTCTCAACGCTCGCTGGCTTCAGTCGAGCAGCTTCTGGATTTCTTCGAGATCGAACCGGCAGAGGGTGCCGGGCAGGACGAATGTGGTTTCCGTGAGCGGCTCGAGGCATCCGTTGCGATAGCGGAAGTGCTTTCCCTGCGGATCGAGCAGCAGGATTGTCTGGATGCCCATGGCCTGGTAATCGGCGAGCTTGATCATCATGCGGGCCAAAGTGTCTTCCGGAGAGAGGATCTCGAAGACGGCGATGGGGGGATGAGTGGCGAATCTCTCCACGGGCAGGTTGCGATCGAGCAGGGCGACATCGGGTACCCGGAAGCTGTCCGGCAAGACCTGAACCCGCAATTCCGGCCGCACGCGGATGTTCCACTCATGAGCGTGCTGCCCAAACCAGACAGCGAGCGCTTGCTGCCAGGCTGAATGTTCGTTTTCTCCCATCGGTCTTTCCTCGATCACACCATGCACGAACTCCGCGTCCGGCTCGAACGAGGAGCTGAGGTAGACCTCGAGGGGAGTGGGTTGGGTCTGGGCGGCCATGGTTCTCTTCCGACAAGAATTGTACGCCCGCGCGGCGGCGCGGAACTATCGCACGGCAGCGGCCGCGACGCGGTTCTGCTGGATGCGCTTGATCAACACCGGCACGCCGAAGGCCACACCTGCCACGACGGTGGTCGAGACCAGGTCGTTGCGGTAGAACGGGAGCGCCGCGATGTAGCAGGTGACGAGGCCGCCGAAGGTCTTGGCGTACATGGTGCCGCCGAGCCACACGGCGAAGTTCGACATGAGGAAGAACGACGTGGGGCCAAGAACCACAGCTGAGACGAAGCGGGGCAGCGTGGTGCGGCTGCTGAGAAGAATCCTGCCCAGCACCATGGCAGCCAGATACCAGGACCAGGTGGGAACGTAGTCCTGCCAGGTGAACGCGTAGTGATAGCTGAAGAGGGTCAGGTAGACGTCGGCCGTCACGAGCACGGCAAAGGGGGCCAGCATCTCGCGCCAGGGCCGCCGGGCGCCGAAGTAGAGCAGCGCACCGCCCACCGCGGTGAAGTTCAACCAGTCAGGATGGGGAACCACGCGGCTGAGCACGGCCAATAGAAGCAGCAGATAAGCAGGCATCACGACCCTCGGATCTTTCAGATGTGCGCACGATTCCGGTATCCGCAGCAGGCGGGGCAGAAACAGCGGCTCTCTCCATTCTGGGGGTCAGGGCCGGATGGGTCAACCTGTGAGTCTGCGGGGAGCGTTGCGTTTTCGGTTCATCAACAAAAAATTTGGGCGGGATGGATCGACTTACTTCTGCTCGCGGCCACCCATGAACTGCCCGCCTTCCTCGTGGTTGTCGATGATGTAGACCCATCCACCCAGGCCGGCGGGGGGGCGGCTGTTCTGCCCGCCGCGAAAGGCGTAGGCAAAACGCAGGTCGGTAAATTCGACTGTGGTCCACGCACGGCCATTGGGCAGAGAGGGTGGATCGGCGCCCGGGGCGGGTTGCTGGCCTACGTCGCGCACCACGGCCCATGAGCCCCAGTCGAGATACGCGCGGCCCAGCCAGGTCTGCTTAGCGGCTTCAACGGCGGGCGTGTCCGCGGGCTTGTAGAGGACGTCGGTCTGCGGATCGGAGTCAATGGAACCAGTCTTGGAATTGACCTCGGCGGTCTGATAGAAGCTGGGCGTTTCGAGAATGGCGTGCCAGCGCCACGGGTTGACCGGGTAGGGCTCGGCGGCGACGCGCGTTACCGGAGCGTTGGCCACCGACGTGTTCCGCAGCAGAACCAGCGTCTGGCCATGCTCGGCCCAGCGCCAGCAGCCGGTGACCAGCATTCCGGCCAGCGCGAAGATGGCCCAGCCGCGGCCGCGAAAGGCGGTGCGGCGCGCGCCGATCTCGCGGTCGGCGAGGCCGAAGAGCGCAGGAATGATCAGCGCGAGCAGCAGGAGCGCCCACCAGACGGGTTCGGCGATGAAGACGAAACTGCCCGCATACCAGCGGGGATTGAAGGGGAAGAGCGGTCGCACGCCGTAGTTGTTGGTCCAGTCGAGAAGGATGTGGGAGAACGCGGCGACGAGCCCGGTGAGGTAGAGCCAGCCCCAATGCAGTTCCTGCGCAGGTTTGCGAACCGGTTCGGCGCCTGTTGATGGAGGATGCGCGCGCAGGCGGCGCCGCTTGAGCCAGAGATGCACTCCGCCGATGACGCCGGCCACCACTGCGGCAACGACGGGCGCGCCGATCAACGTGTGGGTGATGCCGCGATGATGCTGCAGGTTCGCGACGGGGCCGCGAATGCCCCACAGGATGTCGAGGTCGGCGGCTTCGGCGGCGAGGGTCGCAACAATCGTGGCGCAGGCCGTTTTGCGATTGAACCCGGCGCGGCCGATGCAGGCCCCGGTGAGGAAATGCGTGATGGGCTCCATGGGTTCTAGAGTATCGGCTTGCTCATCGTGACGCCGGCTTTTCGGGATTCAAAATCATGATTTTTCCCTGCATCCCAAACTTCTTTGCCACGGGCTTTCCGTTCTCGGCTACCGGTTCAAAGAGCCAACCAGCGGTCAACGCACGAAGCTGTGAGAGGACATCCGGGGGGACCTTGCCAGCGATCTCGACGTTGTCAACCTGGCCGGAAGGTTCGAGGGTGAAGTGGATCTGGATATCGATGGCTCCACTGTCTCCGGTTTTGGTGACGAACATAGGCGCAAGCCGGCAGCGGATGCATTGCGGCCCTGAGCCTTGCGGCGGATGCGCGCCGAGTGGTGGAAACGAGCTGGACTGCCACGTGATCGGTCCTTCGTCCTTCGTGTCGAGAGTCTGGACCACGGTAGCGGCGGTGCATTCAATGGCGCCCATCGACAAGAGGCACAGAGAATCGCCGGCTCTGGCCCATTGGTTCGAGAGACCCTCATGAGGCGGAAATCTGGCCATCCAGGCTTTTCCGTTGTCGAGATCAACAACCGCACCCGGCCCCGCGAAGCAGCCCTGTGCCGTGCAGCCGCCGCAACCCTCGGATTTGCAGGCGCCGTTGGCCATCGAGACGTGTTCCCACTGAACTCCGTCATGCGACCGGAAGGACATGGCAACGCCATATCCGCCACCTGGCTTGTCTTTGCCCAGCACCTCGTGGCCAATGGAGAAGTAGGCTCCGTCCGCGACGATCAGGCCATGGACGCCGACATTCGGAATGTAGTTCGCTGACCAGGTGGCGCCGCCATCCGCGGTCCACAGATACTCGCCGTCGCTGAATTCCCCCTCGTTTACGCGGACGGCCAGATGGTTCTTGTCGAGTGCGGCCAGTCCATCGGTGTAGAGAAACTTCTTCTGCCACTCGGAATCGTTGTCCGGAACGATGGGATGCCACGTTTTGCCGCCGTCGCTGGTTGACTGCAAAGCAGACATGGTGCGGATTACGCCATGCTGCGTATCGCCGAATGCAGCCTGGAGGATGGTTGCATCCGCGAGCTTCTGTGCGGACCAGGTGTCACCGCCATCCTGGGTGAACAGCACTATGCCGCCGGTACCTGCTGCATAACCGAACTTGTCATCGACGAAGTGCAACACGAGCAGAAGGGCTCCGCCGGCGTCGCTATGCTTCAGCGTCCAGTGCCGTCCGCCATCCGCCGATACAGCGATGGACTCCCGCTCTCCGGCAGCCCACATGTACTGTCCCTTTCCCATCAGGACTTGTGGCGCGAATCCCGCATCGGCAGCATGCCAGCCATCGGGCTGCGCAGCGAGAGCATGCGTGGCCACGGGAGCAAGGCCCGCAAGTACCAGGGCAACCGCGAAGAGGACAGCACCATTGGCAAGCTTCATATTGGTCGCAATCAGTCTACCCGGAAATTCGCGGTCCGGGTGCAGTTGGCCCCACCGCAGATGGATATAATCCGGCCCATGGACGGTAAGAGCCACTCGACCCCGACGGCTGCGGAACGCGCGGAGGAACTGCGCCAACAGATTCGCCATCATGAGCACCTGTATTACGTCATGGACGCACCGGGGATTTCCGATGCCGCATTCGACAAGCTGATGAACGAGCTCAAGCGGATCGAGGCGGAGCATCCTGATCTTGTGACTGCCGATTCGCCGACGCAGCGCGTGGGCGGCAAGCCGGCCGAGGGATTCAGGAAGGTGGCGCACTCGCGCCCCATGCTGAGCCTCGACAACGCCTACAGCGAAGAGGAGCTGCGGGCATGGGTTGCTCGGGTTCACGCATTAGCGAACCCAACTCGCAAGGCGTTAGAGCCTAGCGTTCTTGATATGGGCGAGGAAGAGTCGTGGAAAGCAATCGAGGGTGAATTCAAGCCGCTTCCCGTGGAGTTTACCTGCGAACTGAAGATGGACGGGCTCAGCATCGCGCTGCACTATGAGGCCGCGTCCGATGGCGGAGCGGTGCTGGCGCGCGGGTTGACGCGGGGCGATGGGCAGATTGGCGAGGATGTGACGTCGAATGTGCGGACGATTCGAAGCGTACCGCTGAGCATCACGCCTGCGCGGTTGAAGAAGGCCGGAGTGCCGGCGGATTTTGAGGTGCGCGGCGAGACTGTGATGCCGGAGAAGGCATTCGAGCAGATGAACAAGGAACGCGAGGCGCAGGGGCTCACGCCGGCGGTGAATCCGCGCAATGCCGCGGCGGGCACGCTGCGCACCATCGATCCGAACATCGTGGCGCAGCGGCGGCTGGACGTGTATGCGTACTTTCTGCTCAGCGGCGGCGAGTATCTGCCTATCGGGCAGGAGGCGACGCTCGATGCTCTGACCGCGCTGGGTTTTCGCGTCAATCCGCATCGCGGCAAGGTGCACACCGTTGAGCAGATGATGAAGTTCATCGCCGACGCGGAGAAGAAACGCGCCGCGCTGGGCTACGACATCGACGGCGTGGTGATCAAGGTGGACGCGCAAGCTACCCGGCAGCGGCTTGGCTACACTGGCCGCGCGCCGCGCTGGGCCATCGCCTACAAGTTCTCAGCTGAGCAGGCCGTCACGCAGATGGAAGGCATCATGATCACCACCGGCCGCACCGGCAAGCTCACGCCCACGGCGATGCTGAAGCCGGTGTTTGTGGGCGGAGTGACGATCAGCCGCGCCACCCTGCACAACGCTGACTGGATTGAACGCATGGGGCTGATGATCGGCGACTGGGTGAAGGTGGAACGCGCCGGCGACGTGATCCCCAAGGTGGCCGAGATTGTGGAAGACGCGGAGCATCCGCGCGGCACAAAGAGATTTGTCTATCCCACCCACTGCGGGGTCTGCGGCCAGGCGGCGGTGCGCGAAGAAGGCGAGGCCGATTACCGTTGCGTGAACGTCGACTGCCCCGCGCTGATCCGCGGCACGCTGGAACACTGGGGCAGTCGCGGCGTGATGAACATCGAGGGGCTGGGCGAAGTGGCGGTTGCGCAACTCGTCGACAAGGGCCTGGTGCGCAGTGTCGCCGATCTGTACTCGCTCACGCTGGAGCAGTTGATGGAGCTGGAGCGATGGGGCGAGAAGTCGTCGCGCACGCTGCTTGAAGAGATCGAGCGGTCCAAGCATGCGGGGCTGGCGCGTGTGCTGATGGGGCTCAGCATCCGCTTCGTTGGCGAGAGGACGGCGGAGCTGCTGGCGCAGGAGTTCGGCTCGATGGACGACATCATGAACGCGAGCGCCGAAGAACTGGAGCGTGCCGAGGAAGTTGGGCCGCGCATCTCGCTAGCCATCGTGGACTTCTTCGCGAGGCCCGCGAATCGCGAGCTGATCGAGCGGCTGAAGGCTATAGGCGTCAAGATGACAGCCGAGAAGAAACACCGCACCTCGCAACTGGCGGGGCTGACCATCGTGCTCACCGGGACGCTGCCGCATCTCAGCCGCGACGAAGCCAAGGCGATGATTGAGGCGGCAGGCGGAAAGGTGTCGGGCTCGGTGAGCAAGAAGACCAGTTACCTGGTGGCGGGCGAAGAGGCCGGCTCAAAGCTGGATAAAGCGCGCGAGCTGGGCGTGACGGTGCTGGATGAAGCGGGACTGCGGAAGCTGCTTGAGGAGCGGTCGTGACGCGGGTTCTATAACCCTTTGAGCCGGCGCGCCGGTTCGGGATGGCGTTCGACGGCGCGCATCTCGCGGTTGCGCTCGCGCTCCCAGGCTTCGGCTCTCCAGCGGCGCGACGCGTAGTTCGGCGCTTCTTCAATCTGCGGCGGAAGGGGCGGGGGGGGGCGCGGGCTCCGTCACCAGGCGCGGCTGCATGGGAAAGACCGGCCCGGCGGCGGCCGGGCGCGGCGCAATGGGAGTAGCGGCAGGGGCTGCCGCTGGAGTTGTGAGAATGCGCGCCGATGACACGTCTTCTTCTTCGTAGGCGGCGGGCGAGGTCAGACTGGCGTCGACTTCTGCGCGCGGCGGTACCGGTTCGGCATTGTCCGCAACGGCAGGGGATGTGCCGCGCGCGGCGCTGGCACGCGCCATGAACTCATCCACCAGCTTATGCAGGCAGGTCTGTCCACAGAGATGCTTGGCGCCGGGGCGCTGGCGCATGCGCGAGTTCCATCCGCCCAGCCGCATTTCGCCGCCCTGTTCGCAGGCAACATACCAGTGGTTGGTCTGCTTCTTCTCCGCACCGCAGATATCGCACGAAATGGCCTGCCGGATCACCGATTCGTCTCCTCCGCAAGGCTCGAAAGATGCCGGTGACTGCTCCGCTCGAGGGAAGTGCCTTCGCGAGCCGGGCGGTCGTGGTCCTTCGGAACCCTTTTCTATTTCATCGCTGCGCTGCGGATAACAAATGAGGGGGAATCGGGCGGAATTGAGGGCGATTCCGAAACAGGACTTCTGGCGGCGGGGAGTTTCGGAATGGGATCAAAAAAAGCAAGGCCATCCTTTGCGGATCGCTTGTCGGCGATTATTGTTTCGGTGCGAAGTATCCCTTGCGGGCCAGCACCGTGTAGCGGCGGTCGGTGCAATAGAGATAGATGGGGCGGAACGCGCCATTGGTCTTGAAGTCGGAAGGCACGTAGGTCAGCGCGTACTGGCTGCGCAGGCTCTGCTGGATGGTATGGAAGCTGTTGGACATCTCTTCTGCGGAGGGAGGCCAGAAGGCCTGGCCGCCGGTGGCGTCGGCCATTTCCTTCAGCACTTCATCGCCCTTGCTGCGGCTCGGAGTCCAGTTGGTGCTGATGGCGTAGATGATGGTCTCGGCGCGCTGGCACATCTTGATGGCTTCATCGGGATGCACGCGGCTCTGATTGTCTTCGCCGTCGGAGATGAGCACGATGGCTTTGCGCACCGGTTCCTGTCCACGCGCGGTATCCAGAAGCTTGTCGCGGCAGGCCACGTAGACGGAGTCGAACAGGGCGGTACCGCCGGCGGGCTTGAGCTTGTTCACGCCGCTCTCCAGGGCATCCATGTTGTTGGTCCAGTCCTGGCTGATGTGCGGCACTTCGGCGAAGTCCATCACGAAGGCGCGATCGCTGCCCGGCTTGATCATCTGCAGCAGGAACTCGATTGCCGCCTGCTGCTCGAACTGGAAGCGCGTGCGGATCGAGGTGCTGGCGTCAATGACCAGGCCTACGCGGAGCGGCAGATTGATCTGCTGGCGGAACGAGGTCACCTTCTCCGGCGCGCGCCCGTCGTCGAGCAGCGCAAAGTCGCTCTGGCTCAGGTTGGGGACATAGCGCTCGTGCTTGTCCGTCACCGTGAAGATGAGGTTGACTTCGTTTCGCTGAATGACGAAGGTCGGCTGTTCCGGCTGCGCGTCGGGTGCGGGCTGCTGCGCAGGCGCGACCGGCTGCGTCGATGCGGGCGCGGGGTTTTGCACCGGCGGGGCGGACGGCTGCTGTGCGTTCAGGACGGCTGCCGTAAAGGAGACGGCAAACACAAGGGCAACAAAACCGAGAGCCCGGCGACGCGGGGCCGCAGGCAAGAGAATCTGCATGTCCATATCTACGATGATTCTACTCAATGGAGGGGTTTTCCTGTTGTTTGGACGCACGAGCCGCCCCGGCGTCACCCTCCAGCCGGCGCAGGAACTCGTCGAGTTCGGCGGGCAGAGGCGCCTGCAACTGCAGGGTTTTGCGGGTGATGGGGTGCGTGAACTCGAGCTCGGCAGCATGCAGGAAGTTACGGTCGAGCTTGAGGCGCTCGGGTTGGGCATTGCGGCGGGCTGCCCGGGACGTGGCTGCCTGCGAGGCCACCTGGTCGGTGATCTGGCTGGCGGCGCCGTAGAGGGTATCGCCGACGACGGGATGGCCGATGGAAGCCATGTGCACGCGGATCTGATGCGTACGGCCGGTTTCGATGCGGACCTTCACAACCGTGAACTTGCCGAAGCGCGTGTTGATTTTGCGGACGACCTCGTAGTGCGACACGGCGGTGCGCGCATTTTCGACCGGCTTCACGGTCATCCGCGTACGGCGCTGAGGGTCGCGAGCAATGGCTGCGGTGATGGAGCCGCGGGGGCGCGCGATTTCGCCATGCACCAGCGCGATGTAGGTCTTGCGGATATCGCGGCCGGAGAACATCTCGGCAAGCTTGCCGTGCGTGCGGTCATTCTTGGCGACGATGATCAGGCCGCTGGTGTCCTTGTCGAGACGATGCACGATGCCGGGGCGCAGCTCGCCGCCGGTGGAGCTGAGCGAGTGGAAATGATGCAGCAGTGCGTTCACCAGCGTGCCGCGGCCGCGTTCGTCATCACTCTGTCCGGCCCCGGCGTGCACCATCATGCCGGCTGCCTTGTCGATCACGGCAAGGTTGTCGTCTTCAAAGACGATGTGGAGCGGAATGTCTTCAGCAGTGGCCTTGAGCGGCGCGGGATGCGGCTCGCCGGTTACGGTGATGATCTCGCCGCCGCGCAGCTTCAGAGATGCCTTGGGTTGCGTGCCATCTGCCAGCACGTCGCCTTGCTCAAGCAGCAGTTGCAGGCGTGAACGGCTGATGTCGAGTTGCGCAGCGAGGAACTGGTCGAGCCTCTGCCCGGCGGCTTCAGCAGGAACGTGAATGGTGCGCGTCTCACCCATGGCTGACCTCGGGGGTATTGTTTGCGCCGGCCCACGCATGCGCGCGTTTGCGCAGCAGGACCGCGCCTCCCAGCACCATGACGATGGAGGCAACCTGTGGGCCATCGAGTGCGCCACGCAGTAGTGTGCCGCGGCCTTCCCAGTCACGCCAGCACTCGGTTACAAAGACGATCACGCCCGCGCCCATAAGAGCCACGCCCGCGACATCGCCGTGCTGGCGGCGTGCCGGCAGAATCACCAGCAAAAGAAGTGCGAGAGTAAGAAAGGCGATGGCAGCATACGCCTGTACGGGGTGCACCGGAACACCGAGCGGAGCGCCGCTCCATCGCGCAGCCAACGGATTGGTGTAGGTAACCGCCCAGCGCACATGCGTATCGGTGCCGAAGTCCGATCCCGCCAGCAGTGCGCCGAATTGTTCGCAGGCGATGCCCAGGGTAATCGGCGCGGCCAGCGTATCTGCGGTGTTAAGCAGCGGCAGCCGCTGCCAGCGCGCGTAGACCAAGGCAGCCAGTCCGCCTAAAGCCACTCCGGCCGCAACCAGCAGCGGATGATGTATGGTCGCCAGGCCCAGCATCCACAGCGGATGTTGTGTCACGTCACGCCAGTTAATCGCCAGCAACAAAACGCGCGAGCCGATGAGCGCTGCAAACAGAGCGGTAATGCACAGGTTCCATACCTGCGTTGGACCCACCCCGGCGATGCGCGCCGTGCGCTGTGCCAGCATCAACGCCAGGAGCACGCCAAGCGCCGCCATGGCCCCGTAGCTCGGGATCAGCAAGGCTCCGATGTTGAAGAGGACTGGGTGCACTACGGAGAGGATACGGCATGGAGCGGAGCGAGCGATGCAAGCACCGCTGCAAATAAAGAAGCCGACCCGCGGGGCCGTGGATGATGCGCCGGTGAACCCGTCCTAAGACGGTGGAGCTCTCCGCGGTTCATTAGGCATTCCGGACTGGCGGACACGGCACACAGAACCGATTGTCGAGTTGAGCCCCTGTTCAATGAATGTAGGTTCAACCAGCGTTGACCACCCACCTGCTTTGCAGGCCGGTTTCTATTGCGGAGTGTATGAGCACCCGCGCGGAATTGCAAGTCTTGTGCGCGATGAGCACAATGTGCTAAGCCAGAACGGGAACGTTTGTTCACGCTGCGTAAACGCGGCGCAGGCAGGTCAGTTCTTCGGGCTCGCGGGGTCGGCGTCCACTGCGAGGCGCTTGCGCTTCTCCAGTTCAGCCGCGCGCGCCACCAGCTTCTTGAGCCTGCCTTCAATATCCGCATCGCCCACGTGCTGATCTTCGAGCACTCCATCGGCATCGATTGTGAACGTCGCCGGAATTGCATGCACGCCGAACTGCTTGGCGACGGCGCCGTCAAAGCTGCCGTCGCGATACTGCAGCCAGGTCATTCCGTTCTTCGCTACGAAGTCTTTCCACTTGGCTTCGTCCCTGTCGAGGCTGATGCTCAGCACCACCAGCGGCTGCTCTGCGAATTTCTGCGCGATCTTGCGGATGTGCGGCAGGGCTTCGCGGCAGGGGCCGCACCATGTCGCCCAGAAATCGATGAGGACCACCTTGCCGGCTAGGCGATCGAGCGAGATATGCTGCCCATCGAGCGTGGTGACGGCAAATGGCGGAGCCATGGCGGCGCGCGCCAGATCGATGTTGGCGAGGTATCGCTGGGCGCGTTCATGAGCGACCGACTCTGACTGCTCCCGCTCGAGATACGCGCTGAACTCCTTGCGCGCCTGGTCATCCTGACGCAGGTGCGCCAGCGAAACTCCCAGCCCGAAGTGGGCCACGCTAAGATTCTGGTTGGCATCGAGCGCCGCGTGGAACTCGTCGCAACTCTCGTTAAAGCACGTGTCCTTCTTCTTGTTGATGCCCTGCTGCTGCAGGCTCAATCCAATGAGGTAGTGCACGTCGGCCTTATCCAGGGCGGTGTTCGCCGTCGGAATCATCTCGCGGGCGATCTCTTCCGCACCCTTGTAGTCGCCGGTGGTCAGCGCCAGCCTGTAGGCACGGCGCAGGCACTCGACGCAATGGCCGCCATCCTGCTTGTTGGCCTTGCGAAAGTCGCTGATGGCCGAACCGTATTCCCGATGGCACTCCCAATCGAGGGCCGCATTCCACGTCTTGAGCGCCTTCGGATCGGTGGGTTCGCCGGGCTTGGCGGGAGCGGCGGGACTGTCGGCGGCAAGCGCAGCGCTGCCCGCGCTGAGCAGGAGGAACAGGACTGTTAGCGAGAGATTGCGACGCATCGGAAGCCCCCGGAAGTGGTCCCGAGCAGTGTAACGCGAATCGAGCTTTTTACGACCCCGTTCGTCGCTCGTCTTCCAGGACTTCGTCCAGCAGGCTGCGCAGCGTTATGGCGCGCGCCTGGCCGGTGCGCACGGCGGAGCCGCCCTCGGTTAACTGCGAAAGCTCGTCGGCAAGATTCAGCGCGGCAAGCACCGCCACGCGCAGCGAATCGACGGTGCGGCCCTGGGCCGCGACCGCGCGCATCTTCGCGTCAACCAGCGCTGCCAACGCGCGGATGTGCTCGGAATCCTGCCCGGAAAGATGATAGGTCTGGTCGTAAATCTGGACGGTGACGTATTCGCCTGGCGCTTCGTCCATTGCCGCTTATACCTCCAGGGCGTCGAGTTGCGAAAGAATCCTGTCAACCCGCTGCTTGACGGCGTCGCGCTCGGCACGCAGGGCGCCGATTTCCTTGTTCAGATTGTCGATCGCTTCGTCCTGCTCGGTGACTTTTTCTTCCGCCGCCACGGCGCGCAACTCCGCTTCAGACCGGGCCATGCGCTCGCGCTTCACCAGGTTCACGGCGCGCAGCACGCGCTCTTCGAGAGCCGTAAACGCATCGGCGCTCATCGCCACCGTGCCCGCATCGCCCTGCTCATTCTGTACTTCTTCCGCCACCTCGGTACCGAACGCCAACTCCGACATGTAAAATCCTCCGCGCTCATGCGCTTTAAGTATCACAGTCGAGTATAGCGTCGGTTCTGCTTGTGGATTCCTCACCCGCGCAGGCGCGCACCTGCCTTGCCAACGGCCTCCACCACGCGGGTTTGAAAATCCTGTAACTCCTCTTCGCGCAGGGTGCGGTCGGGTGCCTGGAAGGTGACGCCGAGCAGCAGCGAGTAGTCGTGTCCGAGCTTTTTGTCCCGGAAAACTTCGCGCGCACGCCAGTCGACCAATTCGGGAATGTTGAGCCCGCCGATGGCCTGATCGATGCGCTCCCACGAGATGCTTTCATCGAGGATGAGCGAGAAATCTCGGCGCACCGGCTGGAACCGCGAGATTTCGCGTGCGGCCGGCTTCTGCAGCGGCAACTGGTAGAGCCGGTCGATGTAGATCTCGCCGGCGAACACCGCGTCCTTGATCTTGCGCGCCGCCGCCTCGCGCGGATGCAGTTGCCCGAACCAGCCCACCGTCTCGCCCTCTACCGCCACGCGCGCCGAGCGATACGGATGCAGCCACGCCGGCGTCAATCCGGACTCGGCAGGGAAGCGATCGAAGTAAACCGACCGCGACTCAAAGCGCGCAATCAGTTGCTCCACCACGCCCTTCAGGTCATAGAACTCGATGGGCCGCGCGGAATGCATCGCGCCCTGTTCCGGCGCAACTCCGGCGGCGCCGAAGGCCAGGGCCGGACGCTCTTCCACCTTTTCTGTCGATCCGCCGAACACCGTGCCAAGTTCGAACAGCCGCACGTCGCTGACATCGCGATTGAGGTTGCCGGCGATCATGGTCAGCATGCCCGGCACCAGCGACGGCCGCATCACGCCCGCCTCTTCGCTGAGGGGATTGCCCAGCGGAACAACCAGGCCGGGTTGCGGCGCGGTCAGTGCGGCGTCCGCCGCCGAGGAGAAGGTGCTGCCAATCGTCTCGTGGAATCCCGCGGCCAGGAGGGTCCTGCGGACGGCGGACTCAGACTCCGCCCATGCCAGAGCTCGAACGCCCTCGCCGAACGCTGGCAGCGTGTTCGCAAACCCGTTGTACCCGTAAACGCGCGCGACTTCTTCGATGAGGTCGATCTCGCGCTCAAGATCGAGCCGCCAACTGGGAAGCGTCACCAGCCACGCGCCCGAAGCGGACTCGGCGCTGCTCGCTTCACGCCGATGCGCAAGCTCGCAGCCAAGGGCCGTGAGGACCGTCTCGACCATCGTCGCCGTGATGCCTTCGGGATCGATCGTGGTTCCGAGGATGCGCTGCACTTCGCTCAGCGACAGCGCCACCGCCTGGCGATGCGCAGTGCGCTCTTCGATGGCTGGCACGCGCACATCGACGAGGTCGCCTTCGATCGAGCCGCCATTCGCGAGCAGGATGCTGCTGACCAGAGCAGAGGCGACCGGCGCCGCGTTGAAATCCGCGCCGCGCTCGAAGCGGTGGCTGGCATCTGTATGCAGCCCATGCCGCCGCGCAGTGCGACGTACGGCGATGGGATCGAACCACGCCGCCTCGATCAGCACGTTCTTTGTCTCCGGCGTGATCATTGTGTCCCATCCGCCCATGACGCCGGCGAGGCCGAGTGGCTTCACGTGATCGGCAACCACCAGATCTTCGGGATCGAGATTCCGCACGATTCCATCGAGCGTCTTGAGCTGCTCGCCCTTGCGCGCGCGGCGCACTACGATGCCGCCTTCAATCTTGTCGAGATCAAATGCATGGGTCGGCTGGCCCATCGCCAGCCACGCAAAGTTGGTCGCATCGACAGCGTTCGAAATCTTCTTCTGCTCGAGCAGATGGAAGTAGGTGACGACCGGTGCGCCGGGCAAATCGCGCGACTCGCCGATGGTTAGGTCGCGCAACACGCGTGCAGTAAACCGCCCGCACGCATCTTCCGCCTCAATCTGCACCGAGAATGGAGCCGCCGCGGCTTTCGCTTCAGGCAGCGGAAAATGCAGGTCAGGCAGAGTGAGCCCGTAGATGGCCGCCGCCTCGCGCGCTACGCCGTAGTGATTCATGGCGTCGACGCGGTTGGTGGTGATGTCCATCTCGTACAGCGAGCCGTTGCCCTCGCCGAGGTCGTACACGCCTTCCACAGCGATGCCGCGCAGGGTCAGGTCTTCAGCGAGTTGCGTGTCGTCAACCGGCAGTCCGGGCAGATAAGCCCTCAACCACTTCGTCAGAATCTTCATGCGAACTGCCCCAAGAACCGCATATCCCCGGCGAACAACGAGCCAATCTCGCTGATGCCGTACTTCATCATCGCAATGCGCTCCACGCCCATGCCGAACGCAAAGCCGGAGATCTTCTTCGGGTCGTAGGCAGGCTGTTTCTCCGCCGCAATCGCGAACACCGCGGGATCGACCATGCCGCACCCCAGCAACTCAATCCACCCCGACTGCTTGCACTTGCGGCAGCCCTTGCCGCCGCAGAAGATGCAGCTGATCTGCACGTCGGCGCTCGGCTCCGTGAACGGAAAGAACGATGGGAAGAAGCGCGTCTTGACCGACGACCCGAATAGCGCCTTCATGGCGTGATCGAGCGTGCCCTTCAGATCGCTGAAGGTGATGTTCGTGTCCACGCAGAGGCCTTCCACCTGGTGGAAGATCGGCGAGTGCGTGGCGTCCTGCGCGTCATTTCTATGAACTTTACCGGGGATCACAATCCGCACCGGAGGCGGCTGCTTTTCCATGGTGCGCATCTGCACCGGCGACGTGTGGGTACGCAGCAGCAGGCGGTCGCGCAGCGGCTTGCGCTCCTGGTTCGCGATGACAAGGGTGTCCTGCGTGTCGCGCGCCGGATGCCCCGGCGGAAAATTCATGCTCTCGAAGTTGTAGAAGTCGGTCTCGACCTCGGGCCCCACGCCCACCGAGTAGCCCAGCGCCGCGAATACGCTC
>Ga0206908_1050_pt1 | contig 23997 bp, 25 predicted proteins | sample Alteio_BWOrgHeat_78_FD_152979 | JGI IMG/M metagenome (GOLD analysis project Ga0206908, IMG submission 152979) | Enriched cells from forest soil in Barre Woods Harvard Forest LTER site, Petersham, Massachusetts, United States -... | ecosystem: Environmental > Terrestrial > Soil > Temperate forest >... | reverse complement strand
AAAGCATCCATGCCTTTGCGTAATTTTCCCTGAACATTGCTGACAATATGCATGACATGAGAATATTTCTCAACTCCCATGAATTCTGACAGGCGCACCGTACCCTTTTCACAGACACGGCCCAGGTCATTACGCCCTAGATCAACCAGCATGATATGTTCAGCCTTTTCTTTAGGGTCTGCCAGAAGATTTTTCATCAATGCTTCATCCTCTGCCTCATTTTTCCCGCGCGGGCGTGTGCCTGCAATAGGCCGGGTTTCAACTAAACCGCCTTCACAGCGCACTAAAAGCTCAGGAGATGCACCTACCAGCTGCAAACCATTGAAATTCAGGTAAAACATATACGGGGACGGATTGAGCACACGCAAACAACGGTAAATTTCAAAAGCATCGACGGTGATATCCGCTTTAAAACGCTGGGATAGAACGATCTGAAAAATATCTCCGGCTTTAATATGTGCCTTACCCTTAATGACCATCTTCTCAAATTGCGCCTTGGTGCAGTTTGAAGTCACGGCTATTTTCTTGCCGCTCTTTTTAGATGCAGGAACTTTTAAAGGTTTTTGCAGATCAGCGATCAAGGCATCAATGATCTTGTGGGCTGCTTTGTATTTCTTGATCTTGGCATCCCTGCTGTCATTTTTTTCTAAATGAACACAGCTGACCACCTTGATCGTATGATGGCGATGGTCAAAAATAACTAAATGGCGCGCTAATGTCAGGCAAATATCCGGCAGTTTTAGATCATCGGTGGTTTTTTGAGGCAGGCGTTCAAAGAAACGCACACAGTCATAACTTAAATACCCCACCATCCCGCCATAAAACTGCGGCAAGCCTGCCACATCCACCGCACGATAGTCCTTCATCAACTCACGTACCACAGACAAAGGAGAACCGGTAAAAGAAACTTTTTCAGCCTTATGCTGACCCTTAACAAAACGCAAAATGCTCGCTTCATTGTTTTGACTTGTAAAAACAAGCTCCGGGTCACGGGCAATAAAGGAATACCGGGCGACTTTTTCTTCACCTTCTACCGATTCCAATAAAAAAGAATACTTGCTCTTGCCGGCTAATTTGTAATACGCCGACACGGGTGTTTCCAGATCGCCTGGCACTTGCTTATAAACAGGGATCAAATTACCCTGAGTGCTTAATTTTAAAAATTCTTCCAATGTCATTTAATTTTCCTGTAAAAACAGCTGCGCTGATTGGTGTGGCAGGCAGCACCGATCTGGTCAACCTTGATCAAAAGAACATCGCAGTCGCAGTCGTAATAAACTTCTTTCACATGTTGAAAATGACCTGATGTCTCGCCTTTGACCCAATAGGCCTTGCGGGAGCGTGACCAGTATGAGGCTTTGCCATTCTTTAAAGTATCACGCAATGAATCAATGTTCATCCAGGCCATCATCAAGACTTCATTGTTCTTGTAATCCTGGGCAATGGCAGGAATAAGGCCTTCGGCATTAAATTTCAATTTATCAAGATTGTCCTGCGTGATCTGGATCGTTTCTATTTCTGGATTAGAGCTCATCGCACATTCACTTTCTTGGTCTTTAAATACGTTTTAACTTCAGGGATCGATATCTCGCCATAATGGAACACCGACGCTGCTAAAGCTGCATCTGCGCCGCCTTCGGCAAAAACCTGATAAAAATGCTCCAGTGTGCCTGCACCACCGGATGCGATCACAGGGATAGTAACCGCTGCGGCCACTGCCTTTGTTAAAGCCAGATCAAAACCATTCTTGGTACCGTCCGCATCCATGCTGGTCAATAAAATTTCGCCCGCTCCCTGCATTTGGACCTGCTTGGCCCAGGCAATGACCTCACGTCCGGTCGCTGTACGGCCGCCGTGCGTGAAGACTTCCCAACGATTGCCCACTTTTTTGGCATCAATGGCAACGACGATACATTGAGAACCAAACATATTCGCCGCCTTCATGATCAAACCCGGCTCATTAACGGCGGATGTGTTCATGGAAACTTTATCTGCACCGGCATTGAGCAAATTACGGATATCAATGACATTAGTAATACCGCCACCCACCGTCAATGGCATAAACACACACTCGGCAGTTTTTCTCACCACATCCGCAAAAATCTTTCGCTCTTCATGGCTAGCTGTGATGTCCAAAAAAACCAATTCATCTGCACCAGCCTCGTCATAAACTTTCGCACAGTCTACCGGATCACCAGCGTCTTTAAGGGAAACAAAATTAACCCCTTTGACCACCCGGCCGTCCTTGACATCCAAACATGGAATGATACGTTTATTAAGCATTTAAAATTTTAACAGCTTCTTTAAAATCCAGTTTACCTTCATAGATAGCTTTGCCTGTGATAGCTGCAGCAACACCTTTCATTGACGCCAATATACGCACGTCCTGGAGTGTTGCAATGCCGCCGGAAGCAATGATATTTGTTTTCTTGACCGTATTAAGCATGGTTTGCAATTGCTCAAAATTCGGGCCTGCGAGCGTTCCGTCACGTGCGATATCCGTATAGACCATCCACTGTAAACCCATGGCTTCTAATTCAAGCGCCAAGTCAGTAGCTTTAATCGTCGTCGTGGAAACCCAACCGCGCTGGGCCACAAAACCATTCGTACAATCTAAACTGACACAGATCTTTTCACCGTAAGAGTCTAGCAGCTCTTTTAAGAATTTACGGTCTTCGATCGCCTTGGTTCCTAAAATAACACGTTTAACACCAGCATTAATTAAATCTTCAACTTTCTTTTTATCGCGAATGCCCCCGCCAACTTCAATAGAAACCTTATTGATCAACTTTTTTGTAATAAGGACAATGTCATCCTTATTGCCCATGATCCCATCCTTAGCGCCATCCAAGTCTACGAGATGGATCCATTGAGCGCCCATCCCATACCATTGCTCTGCGGCGATGAGCGGAGAATTGCCGTAATCCGTCTGCTTACCAAAATCGCCTTGAAACAAACGTACGACCTTACCGCCCTTCATATCTATCGCAGGAATAAGGATCATAGCTGGGCAAAATTCTTTAAAATTTGTAATCCGGCTTTTTGGCTTTTTTCCGGATGAAATTGTGCGCCCCAGATATTGCCTTTAACGACGGCAGAGACAAAATCGATCCCATAATTAGTCATGCCCGCAGCAATAGCCGTATCTTTAGGCTTTACATAATACGAATGGCAAAAATACAAATTCTCATCAGGCGAAAGGCCCTTGAACATCTGATCGCCGGCAGGCTGGGCATTGACCTGATTCCAACCCATATGCGGTACCTTCAAGTCAGTGAAACGCTCAACAGTGCCTTCCAAGATCCTAAGCCCGGGAGAAAAACCACCCTCAGAACTTTTTTCAAAGAGCAATTGCAATCCTAAGCAAATACCTAAAAAAGGTTTGCCATCCTGAATAACTTTGCGGATAGGGCCAGCCAGAGACAATTCCTGCAATTTCTGCATGGCAGGCCCCATGGCACCCACCCCCGGCAAAACCACCTTGTCTGCTTTTAGAATATTACTGACAATATTAGTCACCTGCACTTCGGCACCCACAGCCTCAAATGCCTTATGCACACTACGCAAATTCCCCATCCCGTAATCAATTATTGCAATCATATTTAATCAATAATCCCTTTAGTTGAAGGCACTTGGCCTTCACGGCGAGGATCGATGGTTGTTGCCTGGTCTAATGCTAATCCTAAAGACTTGAACATGGTCTCCAGATTAGTATGCAGATCATCACTTGGATTTTGTATGGTGAAACTAAGTGTTGCCCCTAAATTATGGGCAAAGCTTTCCATGAAATGTTCGAAGTGAGAAGATTCATAACCATCTGTACCTTTTTGAGCAGGCATAGGGCCTTCGGAATTAAATTTAAAGAATCCCCGTCCGGAAATATCAATGACACAACGGCCCACAGTCGCTTCCATCGGTGCATAAGCATAGCCGAAACGTTTGATACCGGATTTCTCTTCGCCTAAGGCTTTTTTAAATGCTTTGCCCAAGACAATGCCGATATCTTCATTAGTGTGGTGAATATCAATATGCGTATCCCCCATCACTGATAAATCCAGGTCAAAATTGCCGTGGAACGCAAATAGCTCGATCATGTGATCCAAAAATCCTATAGGAGTTTTGATCTTTGTTTTTCCGGTGCCGTCGACATTCAAGGACGCCTTAATTTGCGTTTCTTTACTTTTGCGCTCAAAGTCTGCTTTGCGTTGCATGTCATTGTCCTTTTTTATTTAAATCTTACATTCACTGATTCTGCGTGCTTGACCATGCTTTCTAAATTGGCTACTTTTTCTAAAGGCTCGCGGACGCGTTCCAATGCTTTTTTGGTATACGCGATCACGTGGCTGGCCTTGGTAAAACTTGATAATGACAGCCCCGAGAAAAAGCGCGCGGTACCCATGGTCGGCAATACGTGACTGGGGCCTGCGGCATAATCACCCAACGCTGTCGGGCTATAGGGCCCTATAAAGATCGCTCCGGCATGCCTGATCTGCTTGGCAATACTAAAGGCATTATTCGTAACGATCTGCAAATGTTCAGGTGCCAGCTGATTGGCGATATCAACAGCCTCGTCCATATTCTTGCAATAGACACAATAACCATTGGCTACACGCTTGCGTACTTCTTTGATCAATTGTTTGGAAGTGCTTAATAAAATTGACAAACCGCCTACATGTTCCATTTGGGCTTCCAGGTCTGCTACGACAAAATCCACATTACTATAACGATTGGCAATGACGACCAATTCCGTCGGGCCTGCCAGCATATCAATATCCACATAGCCGAATAATTGACGCTTGGCTTCAGTGACATACATATTGCCTGGGCCGACGATCTTATCGACTTTAGGAATGGCCTTCGTACCCAACGCCAATGCCGCAATGGCTTGTGAGCCGCCTAATTTATAAATTTCTTTAACTTTCAATAAATTTGCCACCGCTAAAATATAAGGATTAACCTTGCCCTCTTTATTAGGCGGTGTAACGATGACAATACGTTCAACACCGGCAATAATAGCTGGTACTGCCGTCATATAAACGGAAGAAACCAGCGGTGCCGTGCCTGCCGGAATATAAATACCTACTGAATCCAGGGGGCGCACCACTTCTTTAAGCATAACCCCATCGTGGCCTTTGACCTTGCAGGGCTTATGGAGTTGTTTCTTATAATAGGTTGAAACATTATTGATAATGGTCTTTAAGTGACCCACAAATTCCGGGGTGATATTCTGAAACGCGCTGGAAATCTCACTCTCATCCACTTTGAGCTGGCGGGCAGTTAGCTTGACCCCATCGAAACGCCGGGTGTATTTGATCAAGGCATCATCACCGTTCAAACGCACATCATCGATGATGGTACGTACCTTTTCCTCAATGTATTTTTTACGCGCCAGCCTGCTGCGATTATAAAGTTTCTCGATATTCAGGCCTGTTTGTTTAATAAGTTTCATAGTCTGGCTTTCACGATCTCCCTGGCTTGATTTAAGGCCCCGTCTAACTTTTGCGGTTGTTTGCTGCCAGCCTGGGCTAACTGAGGCTTACCGCCGCCGCTGCCATCCATGAGCGGCGATATCTGTGTCATTAATTCATTGGCTTTGATGCCGCGTGCCACCAGATCATCCGTCACTGAAAGGACCATGGAAGCACTTTCAGCGTCCTTGGCACCCAGAATGAAAACACCTGATTTCACTTTTTGCTTCAAGAGATCAGAAAGTTTACGTAAAAGAGTAATATCAATATTCTCCAAGGAACGCAGGATAAGATTAGCCCCGTTGATATTCTCACCCGATTCAATGATCTTATCGACAGAAGCTTTAATATTATCGAAATAAATACTTTGCTTTTCCTTTTCTGCCTGCTTCATGCGCTGGGCTTGTTCAATGGCTGCTATTTCTTGCGCTTGTTTCTTTAAGAAATCATCTACAGCAACATGACCTGTCAGTGCCTCAACACGGCGTATCCCCTGGGCCACGGAGCCTTCAGACACGATCTTCATGGCTTCAATATCACCTGTTGAGGAAACATGGGTACCGCCGCAAAACTCACGTGAATAATCTCCGATAGAAACCACGCGCACCGTCTGGCCATATTTTTCAGCAAAGAAGGCCAATGCGCCTTTTTTCTTGGCTTCCTCAAGGGCTAAAACTTCAGTCGTTACCTGATCACTACGTCGAATAAATTCCTCAAGCCGGTTCTCAATTTTTTTCATCTCTTCAGGCTTGATCCCCATCGGATGTGTAAAATCAAAACGCAAGCGCCCTTCTTCAACCAAGGAACCCTGCTGCTTAATATGTGTCCCTAAGGTTTCACGTAGCGCCGCCTGTAATAAATGCGTGGCTGTATGATTACGTTTGATAGACCGACGGCGTGATTCATCAATGACTGCCTGAACATTGTCACCCGCCTTAAGGCTTCCCTGCTCAATGACAGCACTATGAATATAAATATCATTGGCCTTATGTGTCCCTGTCACGCGTACCTTTACCTTAGTGTTAGTCAAATAGCCGCTATCACCGACTTGACCACCTGCTTCTGCGTAAAAAGGCGTACGGTCTAAAATGATCTTGATCGGCTGGGCCTCATGGGCTTCAGTAATTTCTCCCTGGTCATTTAAAATCCTTAAAACATGGGCCTCGGCCTTGGTTTCTGTATACCCTACAAATTCCGTCTTAGGCAGATTCAAAGAAAAATCCTGATTGGCATAAACATCGCCGGTCATTTTACTTGAAGACCTGGAACGGTTCTTTTGCTCTTCCATTTTGGCTTCGAAAATTTTAAGTGCATCATTCAAAACAAAAGCAGCAATTCCCGTGTCATTAGCAATAAGCATCATGGTTGAAAGTGTCAAACCATAGGTATCGCGATACAAAAATAGAATTTCTCCCAAGCTTCGCCCATTGTCTTTATTCGCTATTAACTGCTCTTTTAATTCCGGCACCCGTTCACGGCGTACTTTAATGAATGCTTCTTCGATCCTTTTAATAAGCGCCTTGATATCATTCGCCTTACCTGATAATTCCGGATAAGGATCTTTCAGGCGTTCAATGACAATATCGACAAAGGCATGGATGACAGGCTTTTCAATGCCCGCACGGATGGCCAGATCGCTCATATCCACGATAAGTTTGCGCATGACATAGCCGCGTCCCTCGTTAGATGGCATAACACCATCAGCAATGCCGATGGTAACCGCACGCATATGATCGGCGATAATACGAAATTCACTCTCCGTTGCTTTAGCGTTATTAGCTGCAAAAGCATCCTTGATCACCTTTAAGATCGCCGCAAAATTATCTGTTTCATAATTACTCTTCTTTCCCTGCACTACCGCAACCAAACGCTCTAATCCCATACCTGTATCAATATTCTTGGCAGGCAATGGTTCTAAGATGCCGCCGTCTTTCCGGTTAAATTGGGTAAAGACCAGATTCCATACTTCTGAAAAGCGCCCGCAGGAACAATCAGGATCGCAGTCTTTGCCTTTAGGACAATTAGGATTGACGCCATAATCAAAAAATATTTCCGAGCAAGGGCCGCAAGGGCCGTTAGGTCCATTGAGCCTGGCATTAGACGGCCAAAAATTACTCTTGTCCCCTAATTTAACGATACGGTCCGTCGGGACCTTGATCTCATTGGCCCAGATAGCGTAGGCTTCTGTATCTTCGTTATAAACGGAAACCCAGAGCTTTTCTTGAGGAAGCTTTAGCTCACCCGTCAAGAATTCCCACGCCCAATGAATAGCTTCAGTCTTAAAATAATCACCAAAAGAAAAATTACCCAGCATCTCAAAGAAGGTGTGGTGGAAATCTGTTTTACCAACGACATCAAGATCATCTGTACGTAAACATTTCTGGCAGGTCGACGCACGGGTAAAGCCGTCGATATGCCCTAAAAATTGCGGCTTAAACTGCTGCATGCCTGCCGTTGTAAAAAGCACCGTCGGATCATCCTTGGGCACCAGTGAATCGCTCGCAATAATGCTGTGCTTTTTGGATTTAAAGAAGTTTAAGAACTTCGCTCTGATCTCGTTAGTCGTCATCATAAATTATTTTAATTTCTTTATTACCTTCATTACTATGCCAACGTCAAAACCTCGACGCAATAAGAAATCCATGACCCTTTTTTTCTTCTTCAAAGGATCAAGGGCTGGTAATCTTTGCCAGCGCCTCTGAGCTAACTCCAAAGCTGTGTCTTCAGCGCTATAAACGCCTTCATGTTCAGCTACAGCCTGCTCAATGATCTGTGGATCAATACCCTTGTTCTTTAATTCCTGGATGATCCTTCTAAAACCAAACGGCCGGGCTAAACGATAAGTGATCCAACTTTTCGTAAACGCCCGGTCGTCTAATAATCCCGACGCCATCAAATCAAGCACTGCTGTTTCTATTTCCGTCGAAGAAAAACCCTTACCCTCAAGCTTTTCTTTTAATTCATAGACACTGCGCGGCCTGATCTTCAAAAACCGCAGGGCCGCAGCTTTAACACTCTTTCCCATTAGACCTTAGGCTTGGCCTTTAGCTTTTCCATGACCAATTTCTTGATCTTTGTCAGGAGCTTTGGGTTTTCTTTAAGATACTTACGGGTACTCTCCCGTCCCTGGCCGATCTTTTCATTCTCAAATGAGAACCAGGCACCACTTTTTTGCACGACCTCATTGGTCACAGCTAAATCGAGAATGTCAGAAGCTTCAGAAATACCTTCATTAAAATAGATCTCAAATTCCGCTTCTTTAAAAGGAGATGCTACTTTATTCTTTACTACCTTTGCTTTAACACGATTACCGATAATATCTTCACCGGATTTGATGGATTCAATACGTCTTAGATCAATACGCACAGAGGCATAGAATTTCAATGCACGCCCGCCGGTGGTTGTTTCAGGATTGCCGAACATCACACCGATCTTCATACGCACCTGATTGATAAAGATCACACAGCAATTAGATTTGCTGATAGCAGCGGTCAATTTACGCAAGGCCTGGCTCATCAAACGTGCCTGTAAGCCCATGTGTGAATCACCCATCTCACCTTCAATTTCAGCACGGGGAGTCAATGCTGCCACCGAGTCAATGACAACAAGCTCAACCGCATTGGAACGTACCAGGGTTTCAGCGATCTCTAAGGCCTGCTCACCGGTATCAGGCTGTGATACTAAAAGGTCATCTAATTTAACGCCTAATGTCTTGGCATAATTAGAATCAAAGGCATGTTCAGCGTCGATAAAGGCTGCAACACCGCCTGCAATTTGCAATTGCTTGATAATGCTTAAGGTCAGTGTTGTTTTACCAGATGATTCCGGGCCATAAATTTCGATCACGCGGCCGCGAGGAATACCCCATACGCCTAGAGCCAAATCCAATGTCAATGAACCTGACGGGATCACAGGAATATCTGCTGATATATTGCTATCCATACGCATGATCGAACCTTTACCGAACTGCTTTTCGATCTGCGCTAAAGCCAGGTCCAAAGCTTTTAAACGATTTTCACGTTCTGCATTCACTGCCTTATCATTCGCTGGTTTTTCAACCTTTTCTGCCACTGTTTTATCTTGAGCCATGGTCCCTCCAAATTTACATCATTAATAAAAGCTGGAAATTATACCTTGTCGAGGGTTATATTGTCAATTCCAAAGGAAATGGCCTTCTTATAAGACATTCCCTACGGGGTTGGAAGTTTTATTAGCTGTTAAGTATACACCGGAAATTAATTTCTGCATAGAAATTTGACCAAAGCAACAGCAGCGATGGCAGCGGTCTCAACCTTTAAAACAGTGTCCCCCAAGGTCACCGGAACACAGCCGTGTTTAATGGCCAGTTCGACCTCATCAGGGGTAAAATCCCCTTCCGGGCCGATAAAGACGGTCACCTGCTTTTGCTTGCCAGCCTTCAGCAGAACATCAGCGATATGCTGTGAGTGATTATGAAGTGATGGGAATACATGCACCCCATTAGGATCTAAAGCTTTGAGAACCTGTGGCAACGGTGTCATTGGAGAAATATGCGGCACCTTAGTCCTTTTCGATTGCTTGGCGGCGTTAACTGCTACTGCATCAAAACGCTTAAATTTTCCTGACCACTTATCTTCTTCAAAAACAACTTCTGTTCTTTTTGTCTTCAAAGGAATGATCTCATCGATCCCCAATTCCGTGCATTTTTCAATGATGAATTCAAATTTACCTTTTTTAGGCGGTGCGCAAGCCAAAATGATCTTATGGACACTTTCTTCGCTTTGTTTGACAGTTCCCACCCGCACATGAATGGCCGTTTCATTGAGCTGTTCAATGACCGCATCTGTCTGCTGGGATTTAGCATTAAAAATTTGGATTGAAGAACCTTTTTTCAGACGAAGAACGTCCTTGATATGATGGATCTCATGGGTATCCGTAATAACGATGGCATTCTTTGAAAAATCAGCATCCTGGCAATAAAAACGGTACATATCTCTTAACCTTTAATAAAAATTGTCACGCCTACAGCGGGATAAAGTGGATCGGGCGGGGATCGAACCCGCGGCCTCGTCATTGCGAACGACGCGCTCTCCCAAACTGAGCTACCGACCCAGATTTCTCTAGCATTACTATATCAAATAATCCAAGAAAAATATGGGTGCTGGTGCTGTTTCTCCATTCTACTTTATTTTCTTCATTTGTAAAACTTCAACCTTATCCATACTTTGTTTAAACCGCCTGTCAGAAGGATCTATAGTGGAACCTATTGTCCAAAGATGGATAGCCCCCTCATATTTACCTAAATTTGCTAATAAAGCACCTGCAGCTAAATAAGCGTCCTTATAATCCGGTGCTACCCGTAAGACTTTTGTAAAACAATCCATGGCAAGATCAGGAGCATTGTTCTGGGCCAAAGCCTCCCCTAATTGCGTCAGGACGTGAGGATCAATCTCATCATTGATGACATGGGAAGCATATTTTCTAATATTAGGGATATCTTTTTTCTGAATATAAAGATCGATCAAAAAAAGAAGAGTATTCGTATCATTATTTACAATATTGAGATTTACCATGCATAGGTCAATAGCCTTCTTGTACTCAGCATGGCTTAAAAGGATCTTGGCAAGCCCTATCCTGGGCGCAAGTAATAGAGGGTTATACGCCAGGGCCTGACGGAAAGACACATTGGCCTTTTTCCATTGGCCTTCTTTAAGGTACAATGCCGCTAAATTATTGTACGCATCTGATGAATGAGGGTTGATCTTAAGGACCCTTTTGTAATTTAATTCTGCTTCTTTCAAATTACCTTCATTATAATCGATCACTCCGACATTATTATAGATATCCTGATCCGACCAATACCCTGACAATGCCATTTGATAATATTTCTTGGATTCTTTAAAACTCCCTTCACTCTGGTATGCATCTGCCAATGTATAAAAAACAAACTTAAAATCAGGGACCTGCTGTGCCCAATACAACGCATATGTCTTTTGATCGGCCCATAATTTATTACAGGTATGAGAAACTGCTCCCCATGCAAAAACTAGAATAAATAACAATATAAAACCAATATTCTTCATTCGTTCCAGGATGAATAAAAAAAAGTACGCAGCAAAAATAAAGAACCCAATAGAAGAAAAAATGAACCAATGCGGTTCAATTTCAGCACCATTCTTGGGCCTCATCACCGCAGCCAAAAAAACAGGAGCAAAGCCGATCAATGCCCAAATGATCGATAGTCGAAGTATTTTTTCTTTAGAAAACTTAATAAAAAGAAGCAGGAAGATCATGAACAATAAACACAGCCCTAAAACATTTAAAATGATATGATCATGCACCATCGGCGTGACCCATTGCATCACAATGCCCTGAGGGTAAAATAATTTACTGATATACCAGGCGAAAACCTGGAATAAAGAGGCAAAATACTCCCCTCCTGTCAAATGAAGGGAAGCCATTTGACTTAGGACATTTCCATTACTGCCAAGAAATAAAGCCCTGAACACAATATAAGAAAGAATGACCAGAAAATAAGGAAAAAGATAAAGCACTTTATTCTTTAAGGTGTCTTTCCTGAATACAAGAATAAAAGCACCCACATAAAAAGGGATCATGATCCCGCTTTCATTCCAGAACAAAGATAAGAAAGAAAAAACCAAACTCAAAGCATAAAGCATTTGATCATTCTTTCTTTCCAAAGACTCCCAAAGCAATAAGATCGTGCCCAGCATAAATATCACCTGCAAGGCAAAAACACTCGCGGAAATATAATTGACCACGATCCCGTTGATCGGATGGATAAGATAAAAAAGGCCTGCCAAAAAGGCCAAATTATAATTTCCCGTTATCCTCTCAATAAGTAAATAAATCAATGACGATGCGAAGACAAAAAGAAATAAATTTAAAAGATGATATTCCCAAAAATTATTCTTAAAAGTAACATAAGAAATACCCAAGACCATGTGGGCCATAGGCCGGTAATACCCAAGATTCTCCTCATTGTCCATAATGCCCAATGTTTGCTCACGGTAAGGGTTCCATTGGGAAAAAATAAATTTTGCATCGCTATAGACAGGGTTCTTTAAAAAAACGTAATCATCTATAAGGAATTTATTGTTTAAACTATTGAAATAAACCAATAACCCCAAAACAAAAAAAAGAAAGAATACTTTTAACCAATTTTTCATAAATAAATTCAATTCCTCATTCCCCTCGTTTAAAAAAGAGGAATGAGGAATTAACCCTTCTATTGCCGGATCGTCCAAAAGTCACTGGCTAATGTTTCGATGTAGGCATAGGGCATGGTGAAATAACCTGCCTGCCCCCACTGAGGCCCCCATGAATTGCGCACGATAAAACGCTTCTGCTTTTGATCATACCCTGCCGCCATGACTGCATGCCCGCCTAATGCCCTCTCGGACTTCTTAGGCATGGGCACGATGCCTGTTTGGGCAACTTTTAGGCTTTCAAAGCTTTCATAAACGGTAAATCCAAAGACAAATGGAAAACCTTCGGCCAAACAGTTGAGCATCTCATTGAGTGTTTGAAGGCTGCGATAACTGCTGATACGGCGCTTGAGGCCTTCTTTATAGCATGCGGCCGTTGGCTTGTTTGTAAATTTGGATATATCATAGGGCCAGCTTGATTCCGGGCATACACCATACTTAGCCAGGACCTTTATACCGTCACGGATCATGGCACCGGCATCAACACTGACCGTCCCCTCAATGGCACGTTCATTATAATAAATAAAAAGCCGGCTGACATCCTTGTAAACTTGACCATTGATCTTTTCCAGAAATTGCACATTACCAGCCAACGCATTGGCCGTACAGCTGCCCAATTGGCCTTGATTTTCTATGGATGAGCATTCACTTCTTAAATCTATTTTTGGAGGTAATTTGACCTTTGGTGCGATGGCACTATACAGCAAGTCCCTGTGGTCCGGCCTGTCCGGGATCCAACCATACGATTGAACATGTTTCATAACTGTCCCACCTTTCGTCATGGCAATTCTCCACGATATTCAGCCGACATAATTGGCCTGGTTTCCATTGATACGGGGTGGAAATGGCTCAATTATTTTGCATGCCTTCTTCTAAAGGAAAAGCACTTTCTGTCAGCTGAACTTCGGGATTATTAGCCGGGTCTGTTGAATTACCTGTGGGGGAACAGGTTCCTGTTGATGAAGTGTCATCAAGGCAATTTTGGATAGTAATGGTAAATACCATCGGAGGCCCACCGCTATTTGTACCATTGATATAAAATGAAGGAGGACTACTATTGCCATTATAGTTAGAGATACTGTATGCGGTACCTAAAAATGTCGGCCCTGTAGTAAGATTCGTTCCCGTCGTACAACTCTGCGCCCCTCGAGCCAAAGCGCCAACATTGTAAGGCATCGTGCAATAATTAATTTGATTATTGAAAAGGCTATAACATGCCCATGTGTCACCAGTGGTATCCGTAGAAGTATTATTAGGGTGTTGATGGATACAAAATGAATTGTCATCAGCCAGCCCATCGGCTGTCCCGATCAGGATGCCTTTATCATTGGAAAGGCCGCTGCCAACCGCCAAAGACGCATTATTAATGATATGATTTAACGTCGTCTGTGTTGATGATTTAATTACATACCGTTGTCCGTAACCCTGATTATTATTGTTCAGCACCATACTAATAGAAAAGATCCCCAATAAAACAACGGCAACAAGCACGGTGGCAACGATCAATTCAACCAATGTAATACCCGTTTTAGAAAATATTCTTTTCATGTGACATCCGGCCAATTGATGTTCAAATTAACCTGACGAGAAGAGTCAGCATTACAAGGATTACTACCATCCGCACAAACAACTGAGTAGCTCAAACCATTAGGGTTCACGGCAGCAAAACCTGTAGGCCAGTATAGGCCCTCTGTTGTATTTAGTGTCGTCGTTGGAACTAGATGGCTCCCGACAGATAAAGAAAAATCCGGACAAGGAGATTGCACGACGGAACAACTATTATAATACGTCCTTGCATCTACCTGGGAGCGCAAGCACTCAAGCACCTGTTTGCCGAAAATGGCCGCAGTCAAGGCGTTTTCCTTATTAGCCACCGGTATCCTTACAGCATTCAAGGTGGCAAAGACCCCTCCGACGGTAATAATAAAAATGATCGACGATAATAGTATTTCAAGCAAAGAAAAGGCTTTATTATTTAGATTTTTCATATGCATCACCATTACGGGCACCAATGAGCACTGGAAACACATGTCGGATTAACATTTCCGCTTATTTGGATCGGCACATTTGTCAGGGTCATGGTAAGGCTTGCTGCACCATTATTCCTGGATGCCGTACATACAAATCCTGTTGGGTCCGCAACACAGGAATAGAGATACGTCCCGTCATCCTGGATATTCAAAGCTAATGTAGAGTTGATCGTCGCCAGATTGGCAGCGAAGGCAAAGCTTCCATTATTATTATAGTAATTTTTTTCTGCACTATAAATGGCCAACAAATTATTCCTGATAGTGATGACGCGGGCCTTTTCGGTAGGGGTAGTGAAATCAGAAAAAAAGAAAGTAGCGGCAATGGCCACGATCATGAGAACGACGATGATCTCCATCAATGTCATCCCTTTTCTACTTTGCATCGCCGACTCCTTCATACCTAAATTTATAACATACAAAGCAAACAAGGTCAATTCATGGGCTATTTATTAAGATGGGCAATAGCTCCCGCTGCAGCTTACAGCAGCTCCGACGCTTGAAATACTTAAAGTTAATGTATCTGTGCCATCGCTCGCAGTACATTGATAAGGCACAGCTGCAGAAGAACAACTATACGTAAAAGGATCATTCGATGCTATGCTCAAGTGCAGATTATTATTGATATTAGCCGTAGTATCCCCGCAACCAGTTAAGCAATAGGAAACGTTATTAGTATCTTCAAAATATTTCTGCTGTGCGGCAGAAATAGCCAATAAATTATTTTTAGCAGCCTGGGCCTTCGTCTGCTCCATGGAAGAGATCAAATTAGGGATGATGAATGCAGCGGCGATCCCCATAATAACTAGAACAACTATGATCTCCATTAAGGTAAATCCTTTTTTGGCTATCATTGAACATGCCTCCTACTTAAAGTATAACACATGCAATCAAAGAGAAAAAAAGGCCCCGCGTTTGAGCGGGGCCTTTTTAATACGCAAGACTTTGTTATATACTAACAGGCACCAAGAAGCTTACCTGCACCGACACAAGACATAACCCCTGCTGTATTACGGGATATAGTGATGGTATCTGTAGAAGCAAGAGCTGCTTGCCCAGTTGCAACAACGCCATAATCTACGGTAGCAGAACCTGAAGGGGCCGTAAGAGTATAGGTAAAATTGGTTGACGCTGTTGGATTTCCCAAAAGAGCAGCTGTACATTTAGTAGAAGCAAGAGTAGGATTTGCTGAAATACAAGCTTCAACTGTCGGCCTATAAGTACCTATGGTCGCTAAAGCCTCTTCTGCTCTGCTTTTAGAAACGTTGCTAAAAAGATTAGGCAAAGCTATAGCTGCCAAAATACCGACGATGATCAAAACAACGATAATTTCTATCAGGGTAAAACCGCTTTTATTATTGAACTTTTTCATGACATTCTCCTTGTTAATCTTATTTATAATATAACTGCAACTCTCACGTCAAGTATAACATGTGCAAGGGGGTTGTCAAATGTTCAAGAAAGAATTTAATGATAACCACCCCCGCCTTGGCCAAGTTTGAATAAAGGAAGGAAGATCGCTATGACAATGGTACCTATCATCGCAGCCATAAAAACCAGCATAAAAGGCTCTATAAGGGTCCCGAAACGTTTCATAAAAGCTTCGACATTCGCCTGATAAAATTCAGCCACATGTTTAAGCATTTTACCAAGCTCGCCCGTCTCTTCTCCGACCTTGATCATCTGAACCGCCATCATAGGGAAAAAGCCTGATTCCATCAGGGCATCCGCCATTCCCTTGCCTTCGCGCACCCCTTCATGCACCTGGGAGACGACCAGTCCGCAGGTTTTATTATCGACGAGCTTTTCCGTGATCTCTAACGCGTATAAGATGGGCACGCCGCTTTCAATTAAAATAGCCATTTGTGCTGCAAAACGCTCAACAACGATCAACTTGGTGATCTCACCAACGACCGGAAGGCCGTAAATTATTTTCTCAAATTGCAGGCGGCCCATAGGCGTTGAGAAATAAAATTTTAAGAAAAAGAATACACTCGTGCATCCGCCGATAATATACAAAAGATAATGTTTGATAAAATCAAAAGTAGCCAGTAGATACCTGGTCATGGCCGGTAATTGGGCATGCATGGAATTAAAAACATCTTCAAATCTAGGGCCCACGACCAGTGCAAAAAACATCACCGCGCCGATACACACCACAAAAAGGATCATAGGATAGACCATGGCCGAAACAATGGCTGATTGAAACGCCACGTCCTGCTCGACGTGTTCGGCTAATTTATTGAGCACCAAAGGCATTGTACCCGATGCTTCTCCAACTTCCGCCAAACTGACCCAAAACTGATTAAAGATCCTGGGATGCTTGGCTAAAGCACCACTAAGAGAAGAACCCTGTTCAATATCATCATGGATCTGGGTGGCTGCTGTAAAAAGCTGCTTGCTTTGGATCTGAGAGACAATGACGTCGAGGCTGCGCAGCATGGTGACACCCGCCTCAAGCATCGTCGCTAACTGACGGGAAAAAACCAGGAGATCTTCTATCTTGCATTTATCATGGTCAAATCTGAAAGTTTTCTCTTTATTACTACCCTTAAGGACGGACTTCTCCATCGTCAGGCTGACATTAATGACAAAATAACCTTCACTTTGTAACTTAAGGACCACCGCATCTTCATTGGGGGCCTGGACAACGTCCTTCTTTGTCTTGCCTTCGCTGTCTTTTACTACATAAGAATAAACGGGCATTGATCGAACCTTTGGAATTGATTTATTTAAGAAGGACCTAAATGCTGGTTACAGCTAAAATCTCATCAACACTGCTTGTTCCACTCTCCACTTTTTTCATCCCTGACTCAAAAAGAGTGTCCATTTCATTACGCCTTGCAGCATCTTTGATCTCGCTATAGCTGGCAGAGCGCGAGATCAAATTACGGATCTCATCACTGATGGCCATGACTTCCGAAATGACCAAACGGCCTTTATAGCCGGTGTGATTACACTCATCACATCCTTTAGCACGGTAGATCAAATCGCTTTTGATCTTGTAACCCCCTACCGTTAAACCATTGGATTCATAGGCTTCTTTGCATTTAGGGCAAAGCTTACGGGCCAAGCGCTGTGCCACGATCATCACCAGCGACGGTGTGAGTAAATAATGCGGTACGCCGATATCGATCAAACGTGCGATGGCAGAAGGAGCATCATTCGTGTGCAGGGTGGATAAGACCAAATGGCCTGTCAATGCTGCACGCAAACAGATCTGGGCTGTTTCCAGGTCACGGACCTCGCCCACCATGATAATATCCGGGTCCTGACGCAGGAAAGCCCTCAAGGCAGCGGCAAACGTAAGGCCGATATCCGCACGCACAGACACCTGATTGACACCATCCAATTTAAATTCTACAGGGTCTTCGCAGGTCATGATGTTCAAACTAGGGTCAAAGACCTCATTCAAACAGGAATACAACGTCGTTGATTTACCGCTTCCCGTCGGGCCGGTGACAAAGAACAGGCCGTAAGAACTGTTCAAGGCCTTGCGTATGGCTTCCAGCTGTTTGGGCTCATACCCTAAATTGACAAGCTCCAGTTTCACCGCTCCCTTGTCCAAAAGGCGCATGACAACTTTTTCTCCGTATACCGTCGGGATCGTGGACACACGCAGGTCGACGATACGGTCTTCCAGCTTGGCGGAAATAGCGCCGTCCTGAGGCAAACGTTTTTCAGCAATATCCATCTTAGCTAAAATTTTGATACGGGAAACAATAGGCAGATGCAAATGTGCTGCCGGAGGCGGTATTTCATATAAAACACCGTCGATACGATAACGGATCTCCAGCCTGTCTTTAAAAGGCTCGATATGGATATCACTGGCCCTCTCATCAATGGCCTGGCGAATGACCAAGTCAACAAGCTTAATGACAGGAGCTTCCCCTGCCTTGGCAATTAAGCGGTCTATACTTAACTCTGAATCGGAAGTGACCCCTTTATCTTCGACCTTGGCGATGCGCTGCTCTCCCTCTGTATAACTTTTCTGGAGGGCCTGGTCTAAAATGGAGCCGCCTTCTTTTTCCCCTGCTTCCCTGCCTGTTACGTAAAATTCATCAATGGCCTTGGAGAGGTCCGTCTTTGTCGCAATGACCAGGTTTAAATCGCAGCCCGTCAGGATCTTTAAATTATCCAAAATAAAGAAATCCATGGGATCGAATATCGCGCAGGTCAAAGAATTCAAGTTTTTGCTTAATGGCAGGACAAGGTTCTTTTTAGCAAACTCATAGTTCACCAATTTTTCAAGATTCTGGTCGGATTTAGGCTTCAAGAGGCCGGACATGTAGGAGGCAAAAGGAAGCGACAGCTGAGAGCCTAAGGCAATGGCAAAATTTTCTTCCTTGATCATTCCTACCTGGATCAGGATCTCGCCAATGCGGCTTCCCTTTTGCTGCTTTTGGATCTTAATAGCCTCTTGCAGCTGATTCTCAGTGATCAGCCCTTGCTTGATTAATAATTCACCGATTCTAATGCGTGCCATGGATTCTGTCTTATTTCTCGTAAGTGTTTAAACTATCATTAACAGCCTGGGTACGGTCATCAACATCTTGTATATCCAAAGCTTGCTCGGGTGACATTGACGTGCCGTCATTAAGCGATTTAAGTGCCGTTTGATTATTTTCATCGATGATATGCGGGGTAATAAAAATGATCAGCTCGCGTTCGGTCTTCTGCTTATTGGTCGAACGAAACGCGGCCCCTACCAAAGGCAGATCTCCCAAGAAAGGAAGCTTGGTAACGGTTTTATCTTCATCATTGCGCAATAATCCGCCGATAATCATACTCTGGCCATCTTTAAGTTTCAACATAGAATCAGAACCGCGGGTTTCGGGATCATAAATTGACCCTTGGGTGGAACCGGCAGGCGGCTGGACCAGGGATAATTGAACATCAACGACCTTGGGAGAAACAGCCATGGTAATTTCACGCGTCAATAGATTAGCCTGAGGAGTGACTTTTAAGATCACACCGGTGGTGACACGTTCAGGAGTAAAGCTCGTCTGAGCAGAACTCGATGTTGTCGATGTAGAAGTTTGCTGGATACTGATGGCTTGATCAAGGGATATTTGGATCTGGGCTGTCTCATTATTTAAAGTCAAGATCCTGGGACGGGCCAGCGTACGGGCATCAGTGGTATTCGCTATAAAATTCAACGCCGCTGTCAGGCCATTGGCATTCCAGCCAGGAGTAGCACTTGAAGTTGAACCAGAAGTTGAGCTTGAACTTGAGCTCGATGAACTCGAACCAGAACTAGAACTGGAACCAAGAGCTATAGCGCCTCCAGGGCCAAAAGGCCATCCCGTCGATTTGGCACCTCCTGTAAAGGTCAAAGGAGTGGCACCATAGGTGATCCCCAGCGAGTCGGCTGTACTTTTAGTAACTTCTATCATTTCGACTTCAATAAGGACTTGTGGTATCGGCACATCCAACCTGTTGATCGTACTTTCAATGATTTCAAACTGGGCAGGCACATCGGTGATGATCAGGCTATTGGTACGGGGATCTTCAACGACCTTGCCATCGGGAGAAAGAGAATCCTTAAGCACTTCTTCAAGCCCCCCTCCTTTAACACCAGACGAGGAGGCCCCGATCCCGCCGGACTCAGCAATAGAAATAGTAGAATTTAATTTTGATGAAGAAACAGTGGCATATTTAAGCTGATAGACTTTAGTGATCATGTTCTTTGCCGTTTTTTCCTTTGCCTTGATCACAAAAACATTAGTATCGTCCTGCATTTCATAAGTCAGGTCATTGGCATCCAGGACCGTTTGTAAAGCCTGATTTAAGGGGACTTTGTTAAGATAGAGCGTTATTTTCTTATCCGCCACATCCTGATTGGCTATGAAACTCAAATTTGATTGCTGGGAAATGATCTTCAACACATTTACCAGGGAGGCATCCTTAACATCGATAAAAATAGTTTTGGAAGTCGACAGGTCAGGATTGATAAAACGGTCCTCCATATCCTCGACAGACCACACCTGACGGCTGCCTAAAAGAAGCATGATGAATAAAAGACATGTTGTCAGAATAGATTTAAACATAATTTTTCCTCAAGATTACGTTAACGAATAAAAAACGGCTAATCAACCTTTAAAAAGAATTTTTTACCCTTATAAGATAATGTAACACCCTCTTTCTGTACAGCATCAACACGGGCACCTTCGATAGAATCCCCTAAAGGCACGATCTTGTCATTAATGATCGCCTGATATATGCCTTCACCTACAATAACCCCTTGCAGATCAAAAGCAGGAAGCACAATTACCGGCGGAGGAAGAGGTTTAGCCTTAGGCTTTTCCTGCCTTACGTACACCCTGTGAAAAACCTGCCTGCTTATAACAGGTTTTGGAAAACCATCCTCAAAAGGATTTTTAATGGCATTTAGTTCCTTCATAAATTCCTGGTCACTCAAAGGAACTTCATCAGCCCTGAGCAAGTGGCTGCCCATCAAAAAGAATATCATTAAAAAAAATAATCTTATCATGTATGGATGATCACCGCACTGATTTGTATGACAAAAGTAATTTGGCCGCCATCCCCTTCGTGCCCGGACCATGAATTGATCATTAAAGGAGATTGGGACTTTTCTATCTTTCTTAAGAAGATCATCATGCTTTTAAAATTATCTGACACACCATTAAAATTAACATTGATAATATCGTATAGGCCCATGTCCTTGCTTTCAGCAGGTGAAAGAGAAGTGATGATGACATGGGATGCTTTGGCATAATTGGAGATCAGCGTGATCAATTCAAATTCATTTATTTTTTTAGGCAGAGAGGATTTAAAACCATTCAAATCCTGGACAGCCGCATCACGCCCCTTGATAGCATCAAGCTTATCTTGTGCCTGGGACATCTTAGTGCGCACACCCTCCCCGCTGATACGATAATTATTGAACATTACCCCGACGCACAGCAATGACCCTACGATCAGGACAAGCTTGATAAGTGAATTTTGATGGGTGCTCAAGGCCTTGGCAAGCTGCGCGGCATCCATATTTTGAAGATCGAATTTTGAATTCATTTTATCAAGATTGATCATAATATCAGGAACACTGAATGTTAAACACCGTGACTTGCCGGCCATTGTTAACTTGACGGTTTAAAGAAACCAGATCAACGCTTTTAATAAACATGGCCAACTCTTTGTCATTTTTGAAATCTGAAAAGATCTGATTAACAACTGCTATTTCTTCATTAGGGTCGTCTTTAAAAACATTCCCCGTCATATCAATGGTCATATGGATATTATTAGCATCACCCTGCTCATAATTCATATGTAGATCACTAAGCATAGACCCTTGGGGCAGATGAGAAGCGATCCTAAGAAGAATAAAGGCCATGTCACTCTTGGCCCGTATGCCCTTATATTGAGCGAGCATGCCAGTATCCTGTTGCAACTCGGCCCGGATGCTCTCTGTAGGTTGATTCAAAAATGCCCCTTCCTGGAGGGATAATTGATCATATTGTTTCTGGGCAACCTTTAACTGCATTTGAAAAAAAACATAAATCCCGACCAGGCAGACCACACAGATGAAAAATAGGAGTATGATCTCTTTATACGGCTGAAGGGATTTCAATAGGTCATTTTCAAATTGATTCTTGGGTTTTTTATCCCCCAAAAAATTAAATGCCGCAAGCGCTTCTGTCGGAGGAGCGACACAAGCTCCCATCGCATAAATGGCATCCATATCATTGACCTGGGCAGCGACGCCGGTCGTCAAAACAGGTGAGAATTTCCTGAGCTTTACTTTTAATTCAGCTTCCAGAAGACTCAACAGGTCCTGTTCGGCAAATTCAGATGAGATCAGCATCTGTTCTATACGCTCGCCATTAAACTGCCTTGCATAAAAATCGAAAGAACTCCCTACCTCATTGACGATCTTTAAATTCAACGCCTCTACAGAATCGCTGGCTTCTTCAAGATGCGAATATGAACTTACCGGGAACTCGCGGATAAACTGCGGTATGCCCTGGTCAATAAAACAAATACGCCCTAAATTCTTATCTAATATCAAAAAGGCAAGATGATCGGTCGGCTTGATCTCTTTTCTGAACAATAAAGACTTGGTCAAACTCACCATATACGGTTCACAATAAGAAACCTCAGCGTTGACCTGTTTGAAGACCCTTTCATAACGGGCAAGCACATCTTTACGCGCAGCAAAAAAATGACCAGTAATCGCTTGCCCTGGCCTTCCGCAAAAGGGATCGTATGAAAAACAAATGACAAGTCCTGGATATCAAAAGGCATGTATTTCTTGGCTTCAAATTTGATAGCGCTTTGGATATCTTCCTTCTGGACAAAAGGGATGATAAAAGAGCGTAAAATGATCTCTTTCATGGGCAAAGAAACATAAAAAGAACGCCCCGCTATCTTATGGTCCTGCAGCATCTTTTGAAGAATGGCGATTATTTGGATCTCTTCGGTGAGATTAGAACTAAATGGCGATAAGGCAGAGGTTTTTGAATTAAGAGGCGAAAAAACGACCTGAAGGGGCGTATTTTTTTCAAACTCAACGAGCGTTATCTTCTCTTCACCCCAGAAAAAACCTATTCTTTTTGAAGATGCCATATATATTTGATTCTCGTGAGAAAATTATTAGGATAATATAAATACTCTTTTTATTAGACAACAAAGGGCGAACTCTGTCAACGCGTTTCAAAAAAGATTTTGCAGTCGAAGAAACAGGGCCTTTCGCGTTTCAAGAAAGATTTTGCAGTCGAAGGAACAGAGCCTTTCGCGTTTCAAGAAAGAATTTGAAGCCGAAGGAATGCCCTGTTTAGAAGGTATCGTAGGTGGTATTGACTGTATAGCCAGTGATAGCCGGATTGGAAGCGTTGGCCCCCTGCGAAGAAATCGTTGTCGTATATGTCCGGCCTTGCAAGGGGGTGGTGTTATTGGAACTTCCCATTCCTGATGAAGAATAATTGCTCCAAAAGATCCCTTTGGACAGCTGATCGGAAATGATCTGATCGATCTGCTGCTGCGCGTAATTGACCTCATTAATGCTTTGGGTCAATATACCGATACTAAGGATCATGATGATAATGGCCGTCATCAGGACCATAAAAAGAACAACACCGGATTCATTATTGAGCCTTTTAAACGGCGGAACCATCATGACTTCCCCTTTATTTTTGATAACTGCCGCAACGAGGGCAATGCCCGGGTGATCTTTTAAAATAGTCAAAATAAAGATAGCCGCAAAAACCGCACTGCCTGAAAAACTCACGATTGCTTAAACCCTTTGTGCGGCCTCTATTTATAGTATAGAACACC
>Ga0206908_1049_pt1 | contig 24026 bp, 19 predicted proteins | sample Alteio_BWOrgHeat_78_FD_152979 | JGI IMG/M metagenome (GOLD analysis project Ga0206908, IMG submission 152979) | Enriched cells from forest soil in Barre Woods Harvard Forest LTER site, Petersham, Massachusetts, United States -... | ecosystem: Environmental > Terrestrial > Soil > Temperate forest >... | reverse complement strand
AAGGATCCATCGCGCCCGAGAAAGGCAGGACGGACCGGCCGTTCAAGCCAGCCCTCGACGATTTCAGGACGAATCCCGGTGTAGATCTCGACGTAGCGCTCGATGCCTGCGATGGTCCCGCGCGTGCGGTAGAGCGAGATGGCCTCATCTACCAGCGCGCGGCGGCGGTCGAGGGGCCAGGAGGGATCGAACGCGAGATCGACGAGCGCGGCGAGCCAGTTGATTACGTCGAGCGGAGCGGCATCTGGATCGAGCTCGCGGGAGAAGTTGACATAGCTGTCCTCGATGCCAGTGAAGACGTGTTCGAACAGCGCCAGGAAGCGATCAAGGAAGCTTGCCGCCTGCGGATCGCGCCGATACGCGGTGGGCAACAGGTCCAGGTAGCTCACGCGCGGATAGTAGGCGCGGATGGCGCGGACGGATGGAGTACCGGAGCCGTCCTGCGTGAGCAGCGTGGCGCGGAGCCAGAGGAAACGGCCGCGTGGCGACTGCACGAGCTGCTCGGGAATGTCGGGAGTGTAGGGGATGAGAGCGCCGGAGGAATCGTACGGGGCATCCCAGACGGACGCGCCGGGGAGGGGAGTGTCGGAGGTGAATGACTCGATCAGCACCTTCGTACCAGGAGGCGGATTGCCGTTGAACTCGACGGCGATGCGGTGCCAAGGAACGCCGGGCCGGCCGCCGTCTAGAGCGCGGCTGATGAAACTGCCGGACGACTCGAACCGCCGGCCAAGAGTGAGGGCCAGCAGACGGAGAGCGCGATGCACTTCGGCAAGGCGAGCGCCGATGTCGCCGTCCGGCGCGGCGCAGGGCCCGCAGGTTCCGGCAAGGAAGAGCGGCATCTCGTCGCCGTAAGCGCGATTGAGAACGCCCATTGCGAGATCGCCGCCGGCGAGCGGCGAGACCAGCGTCGAAAGGTCCACGTCCGCGAGCCGCTCTCCGCTCGTCGAGTAGCCGAGAAGGCGCGGAAGAAATGCGTCGGCAACCAGCAGGCTGCCGTCCTCAGCGATCAAGACGGCGATGGGAGTGGCCGCCTTCCCCGGCGCAGCCGCGGTGGGGAAGGACAGGAGCGGGCGAAAGGCGGAGGAGAAGACGACGATGCGCCCGGCTTTGCGATCGGCGACATAGACGAATCCCGAAGCGGATGTTGCCACATCGATCGGCTCCTGGAGCAAGCCAATGGATTCGCCGCCCGCAAGGATGGCGGGGATCGAGCCATCGTCGGGATTGATCACGACCACGCGGCGAGCGGCTGGATCAGCCACGTAGAGGTAGCCGCGTCGGTCGAACGCGAGGCCGGCCGGTTGTGCGAGGACGCCGGGTTCGCAGAGTATCGGCACGCTGCTGCCGTCGCAGCGAACAACGGTGAGAACTCCCGACTCATTCACGCGGTAGATATCGCCGTCCGGGTCAACGGCAATGCCGGGCGGCGGATCGGCAGCGACGAGAGAGGCTTCGGGCTGCAGTTCGAGCACGCCGCGCTGCGCGTCATAGAGGAGGGTGGGATCCAGATAAGGCGACGAAGGCTGCTGGAAGGGAGCCGTGGCAACGTTGGGCGCGCCCGTGAGCGCGGCAAAGTCCTCCGGATAGCGGAGCACGTACCACGTCGCGTTATTGGAGTCGTGTGCAGGCATAGTTACACGGTGTCGAGCGTGAAAGTGGTGAGGTCGATGCTGGTGGTCTCCTCCGGAGAAAGGTCGACGTGATCGTAGTCGCCGGGAGCCGCAGGGCAGAGGACGAGGTTGCCGCTGCGGAAAGGCGCGTTGCTCTTGGTGCGGACAAATTGAGCGCGCAGATCGTCGACGCGCTCCACTCCTTCGGTGCGGAATACGACAGCCATCAACTGCGCGATATGGACCTGGGCTCCGAAGGGCGCACCCAGGCCATCGTCGCCTCCCAGCAAGACGTCGAGAAATGCGGCTAGAGCATTGGCGACCAGATCGCGCACCTGCAGCCGGGTGTAGCCCACCTGGGCTTTTACGCGGCAATAGGTGCGGCAAAGACGCAGGTACTGCGGGGGAACGACGTGCACTTCTGTGGTGACGAGGCGATGCAGATCGAGCTCGGCACAGACGGCGCGCAGGAATGAAGGCGTGGGCACGAGCTCCACCAGCGAGGGGCGCACGGCGGGAGGAGGCTGAGGGCCGTCGGGTACAACCACGACCGTCACGACGCCGGGCGCTTCGAAGTTGTCGTCGATGCCAGCGGGGGGGGCAGGCAATGGCGGCCCGCAATCGGATATGGCGGTGGACAAGCTAAACCTTACGCTCGCGGATGTCACGGAGGAAGGGACGCCTGCCGAAAAAGTGACGGGAGTGCTGCATCCGGACAGGCCGCCGGGCGGTGCGCAGGGTCCGGTGGACCCTGTGGTGGATGGGGGCGGAGTCGCCGGCTGAGGGCACATTTTCTGCTGCCACGCGAGGGGAACGAAGGTTTCCGACAGCGGCCGGCGGCGCGGGATGACGATTGCGCGGCGCACGCTCACGCTGGGAGTCTGGAGAGCGATCCACTCGAAGTCTCCGGCAGTGACGGCGCGGCTCCTTGTGGAGAGTTCCTTGCGGGCACGGAGCTTTGCCTCGTCGAGTGTCTCGGAGTCGCGGCCGCCGCGCGCCGCAACGAAGTTCACGACCGCGGAGAGGCCGTTGAACTGTGCGGCGCTGGTGGTGATGGTGCCTGTGTCGGATTCGCCGGACACACCGCCACCCCAGCGATACGTAAGGGCGATGACGGTTCCGGCGGTGACTACCAGCGGCAGGATGCGGCCATTGTTGCCGTCCCCAAAGGTAAGGACCCCGGCTTCGGCGTCGAGTTCGAAGACGCGGTCGTTGGGGCCTGCGGTGTCGAGACTGGCTACTTCAGTCCACGTGGTCAACAGGGTACCGGGATCGGCGCTCTCGAGAACTCCGATCTGAAGTGTGCCGGACATGATGTCGCCGTGCGCCAGTTGGAATGTCTGGCCGGGACGGCCGTCAGAGTATCCGAGCAATTCATTGGAAACGGTGACGGCGTTGGTGACGGGGACGGCATTGAATCCCATGTAACGCAGGAGGGGCGAGGGCAGTGTGGTGTCGAGGGGACCGATGCGGAACCAGCCGAGGATTTTGGAGGGATCGCGGAGAGCGGGATCGAGCGGATGGCCGACCGCGGGCTTGCCGGTTGCCGCGGCCGCCTGCGCGGTTGTAAGAGCATTGGTGAGCCGAGTCTGGAGCGTGCTGGTGGTGATGGTAGTACCGTCGGTGGAGAGCGAAGAGAGAAGGCTCTGACCGAAGCCCGTGCACGCATCGACGGTGGATGGAGTGACGGCGTCGCGCAGGTTGACAAACATCGATGAGGGGATTGGACCCATCGAAAACGGGACGGTGAAGCGAATGGCGCCGGATTGCGTGAGCTTGTTGGTGAAATCGTCGATGCGGCCGGGAACCTGCCGCATGGTATTCAGATCCGCATCGAAGTAGGCCAGCCAATCGATGGGCGGGGGCTGAACCTCGCCTGCCGCGTTGATCGGCTGGCACAGGATATCTGCGCGCGGATCGGGCTGCTCATCGTCGTCGAACTGAATGGTCAGCGTGACCGTAACGCCAGTGAATCCGGCATCGCGCGCCAGGTTGCACTTGAGGGGCACCCAGAGATACGGATGGGCGACGCCGGTCGGCGAAGTGGGCAGCAACGTGATGGGCGTGACCGGCATATCCTTGCTGGCCGGCTTCTTGCCATCCCAGGCGACGGAGAGCCAGCGGCTATCCGCGGCGGGAATCTGTTTGGGCAACTGAGCATCGATGGGGACAGGCTCATGCGTTCCGGCGTCGTCCAATTGCAGAAGGTCCCAGAGGAACGGATTTTTCGTGGTCAGGTATTCCGCGGGTTCTGCCGGGATCATGTCGACATCGAGGTCGCTCTCGAAGATGGCGGGGGTGTTGCCTTTGCCCATGAAGCGGGAACGCGCGTCGAGAGTGGAGCCTTCGAGAGTTGGGGGATCGCTGAGGAAGATGGCCATGCGGGTGGTGGCAGACAGCGCCGGATTGAGCTGCACACCGAGGAGCCTGAGAAGTTCGATGTAATTCTTTTCCGGTACCTGGTTGAGGCGGTATCCCACCTGTTCGGCGAGGTAGGAGAAAAGCTGGATAAGCGTGATGCCGGGGTCGCTGTCGTTCCAGTCGGTCCACTCGGGCGAGTAGACCGGGATGCGGCGCATCAACTGCTGAACGACAGTGTCAAAGCGAAGGTCGTCGAGTTGCGGAGATTGGATGGGCATCCTCAGGGCCTCGATTCGAGCAGGTAGAACGGATAGACGCGGTTGTAGAAGCTGTTGGTGGCGCGCACCACGTAATCGACATGGATGAGCAGCAGATTGGGTTGAACGTCGTCGGGCGTGACTTCGACGCGGTCGATGTCGATGCGCGGCTCCCAGTCGATGAGTGCATTGCGCACCACCTTTTCAATGGCGCGATGGGTTGCGGGTGCGTTGGGCTCGAACAGGAAGTTCCGCAATCCGCCGCCGAAGTCGGGCAGCATGGGCCGCTCGCCGGGTTCGGTGAGCAGGATGATCTGGATCGCCTGTTCGACGTCGTCTTCATACGAAGCGAATTGCAGTTGTCCCCCCACGGGCTTGACGGGGAAGGCCCATCCGACGCCGAGAAAGGCTTTGGTCGAGCTGTTCGAGTTGGTCGTATTCGCCATGGAAATCTTTATGGTCCTTGGACGGGTGGTGTAATTGGCGGCGCCGGCAACGGCGGCCCATGCAGGTGGAGACCAAATACTTTGCCATCGATCAGGACGAGTCCGGGCATGACTCCGGTGGTAGTGAGGGTGATGCCGGCCGGGGCGACCTGGGAGATGAATGAGCCCTGAAGCGTGATGCCGGCGGTGGCGTTGAGCGAAATGGTCGTGGCCTCAAGCTTGATCTCAAGCGGCGCCTTGAGGCTGAGGCTGCCGGTGGCATCGTCAAGCTCGATGGAGATTCCGCTGGGCGATTCGAGCGTGATTTTTCCCGGTGCGGTGTCATCAAGAGTGAGCGTGCGGCCGCCGGTTGTTTTCACCGTGATCTTGCCGGCGGCGGGCGAATCGTCGAGCGTTATCTCATGGCCGCTGCGCGAGACGATGGTGCGCACATTGTTGTCGTTCGAAGGCTGCGCCTGGCTGGGTGTTGGCGATTCGTTGTTGAAGGTCGCGCCCAGGATGATGGGCGAGTTGGAGTCGCCGCCTTCAAACGCAACGACCACCTCGTCGCCGACTTCCGGCATCCAGTACATGCCTCGGTTTTTGCCTGCGTTGGGACTCATCATGCGGGCGGGGGCAGAGGGCGCATTGCCTCCCATCCCGAGGAATTGCAGCGTGTAGGTGCCATCGCCCATGCGGGCGGTGACCTTGGCCATGGCGATGCCATTGACGCTGCGCTCGCGGCGCTGTCGGTCCTGATCGGAGAAGACGCTATCGAGGAAATCCATGATTATGTCCCGTTGGCCTTTGGCCGGAACGGCATGCCCGGCCGGCGCGATGTGAACTTGGTGTGGAGTCCATCGTCGCCATAGGTGTGCTCCGATTTCTCCACGTAGTAGAAGCCGTCGAATGGCGGACGCATGCCGCGGTACTCGACGTGGCGGCCCGCCCGCAGGCGGGGCAGGCCGATGGTGACGGTGTCAACCTTGAGAAACTCTCTGGCGCGTTTGCGATAGGCTGCATCGGCCATTACCTGGGCGCGTTCGGAATCGATGCCGCGCTGGTTGCAGATGGTCTGCGGGTTGAGCCCGAATTTGCGACGCCGCCATTCGGGCCCGGAGACAAGCGGTTCATCGCCGCGGGCCGCGTCGATGTGCAATTCGTCGGCGACGGTGTCGGGGTTTGCTCCCGCCGCCGGAGCAGATGGAAGCGGATTGGGATTCTGAGGCGACGTAGCGCAGATCATCGCCGGGTTCATGAAGCTGTGATCGTGCCCGCACAGCGTGACGCTGGTCCATTGGTCCACCACGCGTAGGCTGGGAACGAACTCGATGAGATTCACGCCGCGCGACACGACGTAGACGTCGGTCAGAGTCTGGCTGGGCGGAGTGCGACAGCGCGACGGCTCGAAGTGGAACTCGAGCCCCGAGTTCGGGTCGTCGAGCGATACGTATTCGAGGAACACCTCGAAGTCCCAGCGCTCCGCGAACTTCATCAGGTATTCGAGATAACTCTGACCTTCGAAGTGAGCTTCCGCGAGGGCCTTGCCGGTGCTCTCAGTGAAGGTGGGCCAGGGAATGGCGGGCGGAGCGAGGGGCAGGGGGAACTTGGCGCGCCTGAGAACATCGAGCACGATCTCCATCTCAGGCCGCGCCCAGTAGTCGACCTTCTGGGGATTCTTGTTCTTCAGGATGCAGAGGTCGTCTTCGCCGCAGACCTCGAGGCGCGCGCCGTCACGGTCAGAGAAGGTGAAGCGCATGTCGGAGATGGGCCCGGAGACCATGGGAACCCAGCGCTGCGCCTGTTGATCGGTGGTGGAGAGGGACGAGTCGGGGTCCGGGAAGTAGCGCATGTCGATGCGCAGGCGCTTCCCGAAATCGAGCACCTGGAAGTCGTTGTACTTGAAACGCGGCCAGACCGGCTGGCCGTTGGGCGTGATCTCTTCGCGCGGTCCGACGTCCTTGGCGCGATCCCGAGGCAGGGAGTCGAACCAGTTGTTGAGCGTGATGCAGTACTGGGCCGCTCCTGAGGCGGGGCGCGTGACGGAGACTTCGAGAATGTCCTGACGCAGTTCCACAATCTCCTTCGCTTCTATGTCCGGCCCCGGATGGGGCATGGAGTCGAGCAGCATGACGCGCACGCCGGGCACGAAGTAGGTCTGACCCGGACGCGCGGTGAGGGGTGAGGCGACGGGGAGGCCGCTCATGGCGAACCTACCTTGCGATGAATGCGCGTCAATTCATCGTTGAGAATCTCCATTATGATGGGCCGCAGCTTCTCGCGGAGCGCAGCGCGTCCACGCACTGTTTCCAGAGTCTCGGACCCGCCGCCGCTGCCGGGGCTGATGGACGACTCCTCCTTGCGGAAGATTTCGATTTCGGTATCGACGCGATCGATTCTCAGCGGCATTCGGAGCCTCGGCTACATTGCAGGAATCCAAAGGGGCGTACCGGGCTCGATGAAGCGGGGCCGGTCGATGTTGTTAGCGAGCGCGATGGTGCGCCACATGCGCGGATCGCCATAGGCTTCGTAGGCGATGTGGGCTAGCGTTTCACCTTCACGCAGCACGCGCGCATGCGAGCGGTCAGGGCTGGAGAGCTTGAGGTCGCGCAACTGGACTTCGGCGGCCTTGTAGGACTTGAGCGACAAGGCGATACGGGCGCGCAGGACACGGCCGTCTTCAGAGAACAAGGTGAGCTTCTCGCGGACCGAGGTGACAACGCCGGTGAACGAGAAGTTGGCCCAGTCGAACTGGATGACAGGCGGCGAATGCAGGGTGCTGTCGATCTGGGTGAGGCGCTCGAGCGCGGCGACATCGGAGTTGACGTCGTTGCCCTCGTCGGTGCGATCGAGGAACAGCTCGAGGTTGAGGATGTCGGATTCGCCGCGAATGTATTGCAGGATCGGCATGGACAGCCCGGGCACCGGCATGGATGCATAGTGCGAGCTGCGATCGACGGAGAGGTCAGTGGGATTGAACAGCACGCTGATGGGAGACTGCCCGGGGTGGGAGACATCCGTGATGGTGGCCTTGGCAAGGGGCATGTCGGCTAGACTCCTGGCGGCACGTTCGTCAACCGGAGCAGGCCTTCATGGGAGAGCTCCAGGGTTTCTATGGCTATCTCGTTGGTGCGGGCGTTGAGGCCGGGTCCTACGAGGCGTTCCGGCAGTGCGTTGGAGAGGAACCAGGCAGCGACGACGCGGTGATCGAAGCCGTCGAGAAGAATGAGCCCGCTGCGCCGGAAGGGCCGCTGCGGCGCACCCTGCGCGAGGGTGTAGCTATGCGTGATCACGTCGGACCACCAATCCCAGAGCGTGGTGTCGGTGGTGATGCCGCGGCGCAAAACGAGGTTGGGATAACGTCCCCAGCGCGGGAGGCGATGGGCGCCGATGTTGCGCCCGCCTTCGCGATAGTCCTCGATTTCGATTTCCGAGTTGAGCCCGTTGACCTCGGCGAATCCCGCGGCGATGGTGGAGGATTGCGCGGAGGGAACGATGCTGTTGGCCTGCGAGGCCGCGGCGGCGAGCGCATCGCCGCTGTCGAGGCCGGTCTGCTCCTGCGACGGCGCGGAGAACAGCACGCGGAAATTGAACGCCGCGACGGGAGCGATATTGGTGGAGGCGCCCATGTCTACTCCAGCACCTCCACGACGGCTTCACGTCGGCCCACGCGGAACACGATGAATTCCGCAGGCGCGGCGATGGCCACTCCGACCTCGCAGAGGACCTGTCCCAAGGCGATGGATTCCCGGGGATTGTTGCTGTCGTCGCAGCGCACGTAATACGACTGTTCCGGAGTATTGCCGCGGAGCGCGCCTGCGTTGAAGACCGGGACAAGCACTGCAAGCACCGCCTGCGTGATCTGGAACCAAAGCATCGGCGTATTGGGCTCGAACACCAGCGGCCGAAGCGCCGCGACAGTCTTGCGCTCGATGGCCGAGAGGCAGCGGCGGACGGGCAGGTAGCGCATCCAGACGTCGCCAGAAAGGGTGCGCGCTCCCCATAATTGAATTCCCAGCCCGGGCATGGGGCGAAGGGGATTGATGTTCAGCGGGTTCTGATAGATGGCTGCGTTGATACCGTCGTCCACGGTGGGACTGAGGCCCACCACGCCTACTAGGCGCTCGTTGGCGGGAGCTACGTGCGGGCCGCGCGCGATATCGCGGCGGGCCAGGATGCCGGCGGCAAAGGCAGTGGGCGGCAATTCATAGATGGGCGCGCCGAGCTTGTCCTGCGCGAGCGCCCAGGGGTGATAGAAGGCTCCAACCGAAGCGGAGAGGTCATCGACCACGTTGTTCAGTTGTTGACGCCAGGCTACGGCGCGGTCGGCGTTCGGACCGCGAAACAAGCCTGTCAGAGGGTCCAGTGCCACGGGCGCGGTGAGAAGCAGCAGCACGCGCCAGCGCTCCGGAGCGCAGCGGAGCAACATGGCGCGCTGCGCGTTCAGAACCGCGTCCTCTGAGAAGATGGGACCGCCAGCGGCTTGACTGCCGCCGGCATTAGCGGATAGTGAAATGCACAATGTCTCTGCACAGGATCGGAAGCATGCGTCCTTATCGAGCGGGGGGATGGGCGCCGAGCGCGCGGGAGGGTCGACAATGCGGGCGTATAGATCGGGCGCGTCAATTACGGCCACTTCGAAGACGCACAACAGCCGCTCGAGGCCGCTGGCATCCGCCTCGCTGGAGCCGGCGACCCCGACCATATCGTCGATGGCCGCATCGAGACCCACTTGATCACTAAACCGCGGACGCCGAATCGTCTCGATGTAGCATCGCGCGCCGCCATTCGCGAAGTATGCGCGCACGGAACGCGCCAGGAGCGTGCCGTCATCGATCGCGGGCAATCCGCCGAAACGGAGCGCAAAGTCGTTCCAGTCATTGCAGCGAGCCGGCGGCAGCGCGGGCAGCATGGTTGGAAACACGGTGGAGCCGTCGGGCGAGCGGCGTATTTCGATATCGGCGACACGCAGCCATCTTTGCCCCGCGGCTGCCGCGGCCAGATCGTCGTCGGTTGGCGATGCCGCGGTCTCGGTGAATGACGGCGGACCGGGGATGACGAGCCAACTCGCATTGCCGCCGGCATCAACAACTGCGGCGAGGGCATACCGAATCGATCGGCCCGGCAGGATGGGGATGGACGTGGCGCTCTCAGACAACACGAGGTCAGTTGCTGCCGGGGCCGTGATGCGGACGCCGCCCAGCAACTCCGGTGGCAAGAGGAAGGTGATGATGTTTACGCGGAAGGCGTGGCCAGCCGGCGGTGAGCCCAGGAGCTGGGTGGGTGTCGTGCCATCCAGCACGCGAGGCTCGAAGCCGATGAAGCCCACCACGTCGGTACGCGGCAGCGGCCGCGGCTCGGCGCGTGGGCGCGGCTCGTAATAAACCCCGGGCACGGCGTATGAAGTGCTCATGACGATCCTGTTGGCAGCGCTGTTGAAGGCTCGGCGTTTTAGCTGAGCTCAATGCGATCGCACACCACCTCGATGGCTTCGATGGCAATCTCATTGCCTTTCGCGTTCAGCGAAGGGCCGCTCAGCTTGGAGACCCAGGCGTTCTGCAGCGTCCAGGACTGCACGACGGTGTGGGATTCATTCTGCAGGTCCACCTTCAGCGAAGGCGATGCCTGGCCGGGCGTGCCAAGCTCGGGGCCGATATCGGCATCGCGGATCGGCTTGCGGAGCTTGGTCCATAACGCGAGGTCGCCCGAGATTCCGCGGCGGAACGTCACGTTGGGATAACGCTCCATGCCCGGCAGCTTCCGCACGAAAGCGCCCGATGTCTGATCCTTGCCCTCGCGGTATTCGATGACCGCATTCTCGACGTCGAGCCCGGAGGCTTCCATGAAGCCGCCGATATCGCCACCGTCCAGGGTGACCACGAAGTTGAAAGCTGCGTAAGGGTTCTTGCGTGCAACAGCCATGGTGGAATCTCCGTGTTGGAATCAAGCCGTTATTGGGCGGCTCCGAAATCTGTGATTTGCTGGATGCGGAAGATGACGAACTCGGCGGGACGGACGATGGCCACTCCGACGTTGCAGATGAGGCGTCCGTTGAGAATGTCGTCGGCGGTCATTGTGGTCTCATCGCAGCGAACGAAGAAGGCCTGCTCCGGCTTGCGCCCGAAGAGAGCTCCGGCGCGCCACTGGGTGAGCAGGAAGGCGCTGACGCTGTCAGTGACCCGCGCCCACGTGGTGGGGTCGTTGGGCTCGAAGACGACCCATTGCGTGCCGCGATCGATGGAGGCTTCAAGGAAAATGAGCGTGCGGCGCACGTTGATGTAGCGCACGTCAGGGTCGCTGGACAAAGTGCGCGCGCCCCACACGCGAATGCCCTCGGTTTCGAAGCGCCGGATGAGATTCACTCCAACGGGATTCAGGACGTCCTGCTCGCCGGTGGTGAAATTGGTTTTGAGGGCGATGATGTTTTGCACGACTTCGTTGGCCGGGGCCTTCCACACGCCGCGCACATCGTCAACACGGGCGTAAATCCCGGCCAGGTATCCGGAAGACGGAAGGTACTGGTTCTGGCCATCGACGCTCACCGTTACCCAAGGCTGGTAGTAACCCGCGAAGGAAGTGTCGTAGAGGCTGCGGTGATTCAGGAGGGAGGTGACCGATCCGCCCGCGGGATCGCGCTCGCCGTCGAGAATCGCAAAGCGGTAACGCAGCAATTCGCACTGGTCGATGAGGGCGAGCTGAATTGTCGCCGAGGTCTTGCCGGGCGCCGCGATGATGCTGGGCTCGGTGAGGTCCAGCAGCGACTGGACGCCGCTGCGCTGGCCAGGGCCGTTGTCGACGCCGACCCACGTATCGTCGAGATCGACCATCGTGGTGGATCCGATGGTGGTGAAGTTCATGGGGAAGCTGTCGAGTGTCGTCGGCTGCGAGGTGAGATGGAAGTCTTCGCTGCCGGACACCGGGGGGATGCCAATCCCTGGCGGCTGCACCCAGACCAGGCTCGAATTTGCGTTGATGGTCCACGCATAGTGGCGGCGGACGTCGGCAACGCCGGGAGTCTGGTTCCACGACATTCCTCGATAGGTTTCGGCGGGCGATGCGCCGGTGGTGTCGATGACCGTGATGTCGACCTCGAGGGTGCGAATGAGGGGCGCCGGGCTGCCCGCGGGGTTTATAGGATTGCTCGTCGCGGGGTCGAGAGTGAGCTGCCGTGTTCCGGAATCGATGTTTGTAACCTCGTGGGTCGACCGGCCGGAGCCGCTGTAGTCGATCTCCACCACAGCGCCGATGTAGAAGCTGGAGACGTTCTGAACTTTAAGTTGGGTGGCTCCGGCAGGAATGGTGCCTCCGCCGAGGATGGCGGTGGGCTGGCGGTCCGAACTGGAGATCTGCACCTGGAGGCCGGCGCTCCAGTCGCCCGGGGTACGTGCGAAGAACTTCGGACCCGCATTGGGGTTGGGATTTGTGGCCGCGGCGGTGACGACGCCGTACACATCGGTGGGATCGAGCGCGACGCCGACCGGGGCGGCGAAGGAGATGCTGTTGCTTTGCGAGTTGTAACTGGTAATGGCGATAGAGGGAGCAACGCCCGCAGAGCCGTTCGCAGTGACGGTGGACACCGCGCCATAGCCGAGGCGGCCGAGCGCGCCGCTTCCGGGCGGCAGTTCATCGAGCGTGACACTGGCCGCGGCGCCCACGGCGACGCTGGCAAAGCGCAAGGCGCCGGCGCCGTTGTCGCCCACGGTTATCTTGCCCGGCAGGATCAACTGGCCCGCGATTTCGGCGATGGTGACATGAGCTATGTCTGCAACGTTGCCGCCGCTGGGCGTAACTGCCAGCAGCGTGAGAGGGCCGACGGCGCTTCCCGAGACGTTAAGCTGCGCGCCGGTGCCGGCGAGGTCCGTTTCAATGATGAGCTGCTGCGCGCCCGCGTCGAAGAACACACTTGCTCCTTCTACGCGGCGCGAGAGGAAATCGGAGACTTCGGCGAGCGTAGGCGGAGAAGAAAGGGGCGTGATGGCATCGCCCGTAAACGTGATGCTCTGCTGCGGCGACGAGGGGCCGCCGATACGCAGCACAAGCGTTGTTCCGAGCAGGCCCGGAAATGTGGCTGTACCCGCAGTGGACTTCACGGAAGCCGCGGTGCCGGTCCACGTGCCGGTGACGGAGCCTCCGCCGGAAGACACCTTGATGGAGTCGCCGCTCTGCAAAGCGAGCGGGGCAGTGCCGCCGTCTTCAATGGCCGCGAGGTCAGGCGTGCCGAGGGCGTTCTGCCCGTTGGAGTGGCGAATGAATGTGATGGAGTCGCCCACGTTCAGGCCGCGCGTCGAGGTGAGAAACAGGGACGTGTCGGTCTTGGATGCGGATCGCACGAGCCGATACGCCACGCCCTGCGCCGCGCGCAGAGTGCTCGGCGTGTCCGTTGGATCGACAATGCGCGCGATGTAGACGCGCTTTCCGGCATTGTCGAAGAAGGCCTTGACGGCCCAGCCGAGGTAGCCGTAGTCGGTGGGATCGCTGGGGATGGGAATCGTGAGAGGCAGGCCAAATTCGCGCTGGAATTCAGAGAGGCTCGTCACCAGGACTGGCGACGGGTCTTCAGTGAGCACGAAGCCGCCGGTGGGTGTGAAGGGCAGCGCGGGAGTTCCGGAGCCGGGCCATACATAGCCGGGCACGGTACCCCTGTCGGCGCGGCCGACAAAGGCAGCGGTGCTGGTGCTGACGCCTTCAATGGCTTTGAGGCTGCTGGGAACTTCCTCAATGTACACGCCGGGAGACAGGTATTCAGGCATGTGGGTTGATCCTCAGATTCGTTGGAAGACGATGACTTGCGTTGCGCCTAACTGCAGCGACAGCGAGGCAGGCGAAACGCCGACGGCTCCATTGTTGAGACGAATTCGAAAGGACGCAGCGGCCCCGGCCGGGCCTTTGTGGAGGGGAAAGCGATACAGGAATTGCCCTTGATTGTCTGAGAAGGTAAAGGGGGTACCGGGTGGCGGCGTGGGCGCCGGGCCTACCCAAATTTCGACTTTGAGGCCTGAGACGGGAAGAGGGCCCGCGCTGTGAATCTGGCCGCGAACCGCGGTTTCTCCCTGTGGCGGCCGGGTGGCCGGGGTAGGCCACAGCGGCGCAGGAATCAGGACGTCAGTTCGCTTCACGGGGGACGATAACGGTCGGGGAAGAGTCAACTTGATGGGTTCGAAGCTGGTGTAGTCGCCTGCAATCGAGGTGACTTCGACGTCCAGGTTCACTCCCGCAGGCGGACGCTGAGTAAGGGTAAGCGCACTGAATCGATAGGTGGAATCAGAGGCCGAGTAACCCGCCGTCAAACGGAGAGAGGGGATGGAAACCACCAGCGGAGAAGTGATGGGGGGACTGTTGTCATCGATGGGAAAGAAGAAGGCGTCATAGAAGAGGTACACTGCCGCGAGCGTTCTCTGAAGTAAGGGAGATACGAACGGCGGCGCACTCATGACGATACCCTCGGGAAGGTTGCGACAGTAACGGGGGAAGTGGCAATCGATTCGGACGAGTCAAGACCGATGATGCGAGCAAGATAAGTCAGAGATAACTTGAAAGGTATCTCGGTGGGATCCCAGATATCGAATAAGTCCTGCACCGGCAGCGTCTCCATCATGATCTCGACCGTGTCATCGGGTGCCCAGACATCTCCGCCCAGCAGGTCGCCGAAGCTCAGCACTGCGTGGTCATACAGCAGCACCGACATGGCGCCCAGAATGCGGTAGGCGTCGCGGGCATCCTTTGTCCAAGGCGTCAGGAGAAAATGCAGGTCAAGCGGCAATTGAGGCCGTCTGCCGTTTCCGGCACGACGACTGGGGCCGTTGCGAAGCTCCGAGTTGATCCCTACGTGGTAAAGAAAGACCGTAACTGACGGTTGATGGGGTTTGAAGTCTTTGAAATCATCCGGTGTCGAAAGGATGATATCTGCGGGGGCGACCAAACCGTTCAGCCCCGTTTGAAGTAGGGAGATAATTGTGTCTCCCAAAAACGCAACTGCATCAGGTGTAGCCAAGAGTTCATCCGACCGTCACGTTTGGAATACCCTAACCAGGGCAGTGGGTTTCCCGGGGAAGCAACGCCGTCGTATTTCATCAAGCTGCTAAAATTTACCCGGCTTTCGGCGCGCCGTCAAGTAGGGAATGGAACGACTGCAAAATTTGAGATACATTGATTCACTAAGCAGGCCGACGTCCGGCAGGTTAGTGCCCCTCATTGGCTGAATTACCAGTAGCCGGCGAATTGGGCGATTTTGTACGATGCCGGCCGTTCTATGGCTTCGACAAGTCTCCAGCATTTGAGTCCAGACGACGGGTTGGACAGGATCCGAGGAAACGATGGCGGTAGCGGATGCCGCAAGAGTCGCGAATGAGGAACTCCGGCAGGAATTGCAGCGAATCCTCGTTCTCATCGGTCGCCGCCTGGCGTTGCAAAACGAACCGCAGAATGATCCTGCGACAGATGTCTTCCGTGGCGTAGCCATCGACAGAAGCGAGGTGGAGAGCGCCTTCGCCGAACTTGCGAGTGAGTGGGCCCGCATGCCTCCCGCAACGACAGATCCGGTGCCCAATCTTGCTCCGATCATCCCCCCACCGCGAGGCAGCGAGTCTCCCTTGCAGCGTGCGCGCCGGGTATTCCGGCTGAGCGGCCTCGAGTGGGATGCGCTGATGCTTTCGCTGGCGGTGGAGCTCGATCATCGCTTTGTCCGACTAGTGGCATACCTGAACGATCATGTTGCGCGCACTCGGCCCACCATCGGACTGGCCCTCTCTTTGCACGATACCCACTTGAATGCCATCGACTTCTGCCAGCAGCACGTCATTAGCGTCGGGCTTCTGCAAACGGAAGGTGATGGTCCCGCATCCGGCCTGGCGTTGCGTATCGCACCAGAGTTCATTCCTCGGCTCGGCGCCTTCGCGCCTCGCGATATTCTCCCGGCCGGTGTACGGGTCAGGGTCGGCGAGAGTCCAGGTCTGCAGGAGTTGATCCTGTCATCCTCCTGCCGGGCCACGTTGATGCATTGGACGCAGCATGTTCGCAGCGGATCATCTCCCCCGCCGCTCATCTTGGTGGGGCCGACGGGAGCGGGCCGCGCTACGGCGGCGCAAGCTGCCTCCGCGGAAGCAGGATTGTCGTTGATCGAGACCGACTGGAAACCGGAGCGCAATGAGCGCGCGGAACTGCTTGGTGTGGCGATGCGCGAAGCCCTCTGGCGCGATGCCACGCTGCTTGCGCGTGTGTCGGACGAAGACAAGAATCCGGAGCTTGACGCACTCTGGTCCGCGCTGTCGAGCTATGAAGGTCCTGTCGCCATCACCTTGAGTCCGGCACTTCATGAGCAGGCATGTGCGACTGGCCCTGGCGGCGCCCTTTCTGTGTGCCTCGAAGAGCCGTCCATCGAAGCGCGCGAGGCTCTATGGAACCAGCTGCTGGATGGCAGATTGGGTCATCGCGCGAGCGTCTCGCATGCGGGGCGGATCGAGCTCGCTGCGCGATTCGATTTTGTTCCCGGCCTGCTGGCAAGGGCAGTGCGAAGGGCGGCCGCGGAACGGAATGGCGATGAACGCGCGCTCGACTTCAATGCGCTGGCGAGCGCCTGCCGTGCTGTGGGCTCCGCCGCCATGGGACCCATTGCGCAAAGGCTTCCGCAGCCGTACACGCGCGCCGATCTTGTGCTTCCTCAGGAGTTGATGGACGAGCTCAACCTGGCCGGTGCCTGGATGCGTAATCGCCGCCGTGTGTTTGAGGACTGGGGATTCGGCCGCCGCATGGTGCTGGGCCGCGGGCTGACGGCGTTGTTCACCGGCGACCCCGGAACCGGCAAGACCATGGCTACGCAGGTGCTGGGGCGCGAGCTCGGCCTCGATGTCTTCCGCGTGGATCTCTCGAGGGTGATGAGCAAGTACATCGGGGAGACAGAAAAGAATCTCTCGCGGCTTTTCGATGACGCACGCGCAAGTGGCGCGATTCTCTTCTTCGACGAGGCGGATGCGCTCTTCGGAAAGCGAACGGAGACCAGGGACGCGCACGACCGCTACGCAAACCTCGAGATCGGATACCTGCTGCAACGAATGGAAGAGCATACAGGCACAACCGTGCTGGCCACAAATCGTATTGGCGATTTGGACGAGGCGTTTACGCGCCGGTTCCACTTCATCCTGGACTTTCCGATGCCACGTCCACCCGAGCGGCTCCGAATCTGGCAGGGTATGCTGCCCGCAGATGCGGAATGCGAGGACGGGCTGGATCTGGAGGTATTGGCAAACGGGTACGATATGTCTGGCGGCGAAATTCGCAACTGTGTGCTCAGCGCGGCGTTCCTTGCCGCAAACGAGGGAAAGCCGATCGGCATGCGTCATCTGAAGCGCGGCCTGCGCCGTGAACTGCTGAAGACAGGACGCGTACTGGATTCACGCCAGCGGAAAGATCTGGAAGGGGTCTGATCGGGTTTGAATGGTTATCGTCTGTATCCTGCCACGACCCGTCAAAATGCGGATTCGGCGCGAACCCTCTCTTCTAGATTTTGTCACGCTGATCTTGATTCTCGTCGTGTGGCTTCGCTGCCGGCGTACTGCCTGAAGGCGGGTGATGTCCCTCTCAAGCCTCCGAGCGTGATCGTCCAGCCTTCGTTGTAGATCGGGTCGCCCGGTTTGGCCAAGCCTCGATGTATAAGCTGCCCCTTGCGGGTCGGTTTCCCAGTTGTTTCTGGCGCGTTGCGCCTCCATTGCGTAGTCAGTCCTTATACGAAGTCGAAGAGGGAGTGTCCGAAGAGTTCTCCATCTCATCCAGCTCCCGCGCCTTGAGAATCTTCGGCCCGTACTCTTTCCGGATGCGCTCCAGAGCCGCCTCCAGTGCGTCTATAGGTGGCATCGTCCTGTTCAGAATCATTTGCTCCGCCAAGGCTTCCATGGCCTTGGGATCGAAATTCGCAGGCATCTTTCGCCGAGTTGGCATACAAGTCCTCAGTCATGCCGCAATCGGCGACGAGCGCCGCGCGATGGCGGATGGCCTTTACGACCTGGGCGAAGCTCATCCGCTCTACAGCCATGCTCGGCGAGTCATCATCGCGTCCGTCAGCGGCTACATACTCGACTAGCAAGGCGAGTGCTTGTGGAAAGCATCTTCTTCCGAGGTTGAGAACGAGGCAACGATAGCTGTGCTCGCCATAGACTCAGCAAATCGCAATCCGAAACGATTGCACAGCACTGATGAAAGGCCCTGTCATCATATTGCCAACGTATTTGGCGTCCTTATCGCAAATCGATAGGCGTATCCCACTTGAAAATGCAAAAGCGATCTGAGCGACGGTTCGGGAAGAAATCGAAGCAGCGCGTCTCGAATAGCTATCAGCAGAGGGTGCATTGGTGCTCAAGCTCCTGATCTATTTCCAAAGGAATTCAAGTTGATTACCAGGGACCGAACGTAAACTCAATTGGAGACACGGCGTGAAGCCCGGATTCCCATTCCGATAGAGGCACGCTATTGGCAAAGTTATCGAACACATACTGCTCACCATTGAGGTCCAATACAACTGCTTGATGGAACCCGTTCTGGCTAATTGCTTCATCAGCGGGAGCGAAATCGGAAGTTATCCACTGCGCTGGGGTTCGCGCCCAAATCTGGTGTTCCGTGGCGAGTCAGCCGACCCTCAATAGCCATTCTCCCAGGGAGAGCCGGGCTGGATGTACAGCGTCTTTGCTCCTGTCTTTGCAAGCCATTTCCGTAGGGCAATCGTAAGGAGCGGAGCGAACGACAGGCCCGGCGCCCGTGCGAACGCTCTCACTGACCTGCCGATTCGGGGAAGGCTTCGAGACAAGATCATCCGGAGTAGCATGTTAAGTCAAAGTCCACAAAGAGCAGCATTTCGCTTTGCTTCATGAGAGGGTAGCCGGCTTCCTCCGTCCGGTTTCGACTCTACGTGTCCATTATTGGACAGGGCAAGCTTCACGGTTAGGGTCCCGTTGACTCATCAGGCGGGAGGGCAACCCAGCAGGGGTCAACATATGACTTGGCGATGATGCATTCATTGAGAGAGATAATCTCCGGAGCCCAGATTGCCTGAGACGAGTCCCGCTTTTCTGGAACTGATTTCTGCATATTCCGTTCTATCGGTGTTCAAGTGATCGCTGCGATCTGTACGCAACAGGGAAAAGCAAGGGAGCATCGGCGATGCTCCCTGGGCCCAAATCCCGACATTCGGTTTGCCCGCTAAGGGGTAATTTTGAAGACCACCCCGCAACTGGAACCGCCATTGAGTGTGGTGCAGTTGAAGTCGCCTCCACGGTAGGTAGTGCCATAGAGTGCGGGCTCGCTGGAATCGAGCAGCAGCGGGCCTAGCGGACCATCGCCGTCGGGGCCGGTGAAGCTGTGCAGGACGGATTCCTTCCATGGGCCTGCGCCGGCGGGCGACAGCATGAAGACCACACCGCACCCTTGGTTGAAGCACTGGCTGGTGACCGTCCCGCCGAGATAGGCTGTCCCATAGAGGTTGCCACGTGGGTCGCGGATCACGCCGGATTGAGGCTGCGCGCCGTCAGCGCCGCCAGTGAAACTGTAGAGAGTGGTGAGCTGGCCTCCAGGTGTGAGTTCGAAGGCGGTGCCTGAGGCATGCGCGCCGCCGGACACCGTGGTGCCGAAGAGATTGCCGGCGGAATCGATCATGATGCCGCTGGGATACTGCCCATCGAGACCAACGAAGATATGCAACACCGAGTACGTACCCTTTCAGTCGATTTTGTAGATCACACCGCACCCGCCGGGAGGACTGCAGGTCAGATCGCCGCCGCCGCCGGTGCCGTAGAAGTTGCCGGCGCCGTCGCGCACCAGCCAGCTTCCGCTGGAACCGTCGGCGCCGCCAGCGAATTTGTACAGGTCGGTCTCGCCGCTACTGTCGAGTCGATACACCATGCCGCCGTAAAAGGGAGCGCCTCCGCCGGCTGATCCGTAGAGTGCGCCTGGCACGCCAATCAGCCTGCCGGGACCGCTTGCCTGGGCGCCCCCCTGAAACTCATAGAAGGCATTGAACGCCCCGGCCGGAGTGACGCGATAGGCGGTCCCGAAACCGTTGGTGCCGCCTTGGTCCGCGGTGCCGTAGAGGTTGCCGTCCGAGCCGAGCAGGACGCCCGCATTGGGAGTCTCGCCGTCGGAGCTGCCGGTGAAATTGTGCAGCACCGTCTCCTTGTTATTGCCCTTGCGGTTGATCTTGTAGACGGTACCGAGGCCGGAGGATCCGCCGAAGGCCGTGGTGCTGTAGAGATTGCCGCCTGAGTCCTCAACGATGGAGGCGGCTTCGGGATCGGCTCCATCGGTTCCATGAAAGACGTGGACGAGAGTGAAGGTTTGCGCCGAGGCCACAGCCGCGCAGGCCGTCAAAGCACACGTGGGAATAAAACGACTGATTCGCATGAAGGATTCTCCAAAGCTCGCTTAGGGAAGGGTGACCGAGTAGACATCGCCGCAGCAGTCAAAACCGCCTTGCCAGGTGGCGCCGTAGGCAGCGGTGGCGGTCGGATTGAGGACCAGACCGGCCGCGGGCTGCTGGCCATCGAACGAACCCTGGAAGGTGTACAGAAGGGTTTCGTTGCCCGCGGTGTCGATCTTGTAGGCAACGCCTACGCCTGGACTGCCGTTTCCTCCATGGAAGGTGGTGCCGTAGAGATTGCCGGCCTTGTCGATTGCCACGCCTGCCATGGGATACGAGCCATCAGGAGAGCCGCCGAAGTTGTGAAGGATGGTCTCAGAGCCACCGGAGCTGAGCTTGAAGATTGTGCCGTTGTTGGAGGAACCGCCCTCCGTGGTGGTGCCGTACAGGTCGGTGCCCTGGAAAGTAAGCTGCCCTTGTGGGTAGGCGCCGTCCGGCGGCCCGGAGAAGCTGTAGAGAACAGTTTGGGTTCCGTTGCCGGGATCGAGGCTGAATATCGTGCCGCGGTTGGATGCGCCGCCGTATTGCGTGGTGCCGTAGAGATTACCTGATTTGTCGAGCCTGAGTGCGGCATTGGGATGACTGCCGTGGGCGGCGTCAGGAAAGCTGTAGATGATGCTGAAGACGCCATCGGCGGTGAGTTTGAAAACCGTGCCCAGGCCCGCGGCCCCGCCGATGTAGGTGGTTCCAAAGAGAGTGCCGTCCTTGGCGCGAACCAGTCCTCCGTTGGGAATGCCCCCGTCAGCTCCGCCGGTGAAGGATTGCAGGACCTGCTCTGTGCCTGCGGCGTTAAGCATGTAGACCGTGCCATAGCCGTTGGCGCCGCCGTAGGCCGTGGTGCCGTAGAAGTTCCCGGAGGTGTCCGTCACTACACCGGCCACGGGGCTCTGCCCGTCGGGAGTGCCGGCGAAGGTGTAAAGGGGCGTGAGATTACCGTTCGTGTCGAGTTTGTAGACGCCGCCGCAGCCCGGATAGGCGCAGTTGGTGCTGTAGTTTCCGCCGGAATAGGTGGTGCCGTAGAGATTGCCGGCGCTGTCCCGAATGGGAGTGGCCCATGGGTTGCCCCATCAGAACCGCCCTGGAAGTTATAGAGATCTGTAAAGGTTTGCGTATAGGCGAAGGATGCCAGGCCGAACGAGCACAGGCCCAGTATCCCCAGAAGTCTCGAGGGGAATCTCATTTTTTGCTCCTGTCGTTCTGACAACGGAAAGCTAATCGACGAATAGAGTCGCTTTCGCAGCAGGGAAATTCATTCGACCCGGTGCGCCCCGACGCCACCAGCGGCAACAGATGGGATGAATAGCCGAAAATGAGGGTTGTTTCCTCATCAGACGGCCAGGAGCGAGTGACTTTCCAATCTGGGATTTCATTGGAATCATGGTTCTTTAAACGGCCGGACCGGTTGTGGATATCGATGAGTGCCTGCAATGCGACTAGCATGCATCGAATTTGGCCGATGCTGGTTGTCAGCTCTTGCCAACAGCCCAACGCGCTCCTTGACCCGGGCTGTAGAGGTCTTTTCTGAGTTCCGAGTGGATCGTGGGCAATCCGGAAGTAATCCCGATTTTCAGGGCTACTTCCGAGTTGTTTGAATGCTAAGTCAGTGAGGAGCGCGAGGTGTTGCAAAAGGCTGAACTCAGCGATAAGGCTGATTCAGAGAACAACCTCGGAGGCTCCTCAGAGACTATGTACTTCATTGGACTGGATGTGCACAAGAAGACGATCAGCTATTGCGTGAAGGACGCGGCTGGCTGTGTGTACAAGGAGGGCAAGACCGGATCCACCCGGCGCGAGCTGGACAACTGGATCCGGACACTTCCCCAACCCCGGATGATCGCCATGGAAGCGACAATATTCACGGGCTGGATCAATGATCATCTGCTTCCGCATGCCGAGAAGGTGAAGGTGGCGCACCCGCTGATGCTGCGGGCGATCGCCGCAGCCAAGAAGAAGAACGACCGAATCGACGCCGGCAAGATCGCCGACTGCCTGCGCTGCGACTTCTTGCCCGAGTGCCACATGGCGACCGCTGAGATCCGCGACCGGCGCCGAACCTTACGTTACCGGAACCTGGTGCTGCGGCAGATGGTGCAGATGAAGAACCGCGTATCTGGCCTGCTGATGGAAAGCGGTGTGAGCTACGACAAGCAGCGACTGCACAAGGTGGGCTACTTTACCGATCTCCTCTCGGCCAGCGAGGAGATTAACGAGAGCATCCGGCCCTTGCTCAAGCTCAGCCGTGAACACATCTTGCGAGCGCAGCGGCTGGACCGCGCGCTAACCAGTTCCCTGGAACGAGATCCACTGCTGTCAGAGCGGCTGAGACGACTGCGGACGATACCCGGAGTCGGTCCGATCACCGCATTGACATGGGCTCTGGAGATCGGGGACTACACGCGCTTTCGATCAGTAAAGGAGGCCATCAGCTACTGCGGACTGTGCAGCGCCGAGAAGAGTTCGGCCGACAAGGTGATGCGCATGCCGATCTCCAAGCAGAGGAACAAGCATATCCAGCACGTGCTGGTCGAAGCAGCCAAGATGGCACCCCGACAGGACTTCGTGCCTGCCGAACAGTTGGCAGGCAAGGCAGTCGCGTAAAACCCTTTCCTACTAAAGGAAAAACAAAAACAGGATCATTCGATGCGCAGACTGCCAGGTCCTGCAGTTGACCGCCTGGGCGAAGAAGGCGACTTCCGAGGCCCCTTTCGAGTTGTTTCGGGACTGGCAGAGAACACAAACTCAATCTTCTGCGATGGCTCTTCGGAGCCTGAGGCAGCAAATGGATGTCCGGTCCTGCGGGGACGCAGGGATCACCAGCCGAGAGGCTCAATTGCGCGATCGGAAATCCTGACTCGACCACTTGCGCGCTCTCCTCAACGCGCCAAGGAATCTCGTGCTTTTTACTTGACTATGACTTACATGGATGGCGGTTATACGGCCACTTGCCGAAGGATGAATCTGATTAGGTCAATGAGCGCTAAGGCCTGTTTAACCGTTGAGATCCACTCGCTTGGATTGGTGGGTGGCGTTGGGAAACCCAGAGGGTGAGGTCTTCAATACAGCGGAAGCTGGAGGCTTTTGTCGGATCACTCTTCCCGTCCCAGTGCGCCGACTTCGGATAAGCACACAGTTGACGTTCGAAAAGAGGCCTCCCGTCGGACTCATGCGCCGCAGGAATGCTGTCGGGAACCATGGTCCCGGTGACCCACTGATCGAGTGTTCCAACCGCATCAAAGGTTGTGGCGCCTGGCCCGCCTGCGCAATGTCCCATGCCGGGAACCATGAACAACCGAACCGAGACTTCTGTTTCAGCTCCCGATAACTGCTTCACTCGCTCGTAATAATCGATCGTGTCTTCGGGAGGCACCACCGCATCGGTCCACCCATGATAGAGCAACAGCTTTCCGCCTCTTTGTTGGAACGCACGCAGATCAGGATCGACGGCTTCAACATATGGAAACTTCTGTCGCGCCCTCGCCATCGCTGCAGGCGTGTTGAAGGCACGCAGGTCAAACCCATCCTCCACGAACACCCAGTCGCTCCAGAACTCAAGACGCACCGGCCTCGCCGGCGAGATGAGATACGAACCCCATCCAGCTTCGCTTCCACGCGGCCAGCCTGGAAACATCCGCTTCCCGTCCGCTGTGTGCACTGGGCCGTCATATAAGGCTCGGACCATGCGTACCTCAGAGTCCGTTAAGCACGACGCTGTATCCCCGCTCAGCTTTGAAGGCGGGAAGGAGGGACCGTTCGCCGGGTGCGTTAGGAGCCAACTCGCTATGAAGTCTGCGTTGAGAAGAATACGGTCATTTCCAGGATCGCCCGCCACGATGCCGTCAAAGTCCTGAGGATAGCGCTGCGCCTCGCTAAGCCCCTGTTGCCCTCCGGTTGAGCATCCGGCGAAATAGGCATGTGCCGGACCCTTACCGTAGTAGGCGGCAATCACCGCCTTTGCATCTTCGGCAAGAACGTG
>Ga0206908_1048_pt1 | contig 24088 bp, 23 predicted proteins | sample Alteio_BWOrgHeat_78_FD_152979 | JGI IMG/M metagenome (GOLD analysis project Ga0206908, IMG submission 152979) | Enriched cells from forest soil in Barre Woods Harvard Forest LTER site, Petersham, Massachusetts, United States -... | ecosystem: Environmental > Terrestrial > Soil > Temperate forest >... | reverse complement strand
GGCTTGATTATGCCTTTGAATACTACTGGGGCTACCCCCCGACGATCAACGATCGCGCAATGAACGATATCGTGCGCGAAGCCGGCAAGACCGTTGTAGGTACTGAAAACGTTACCGATCCCCACGACATTATCATGTGGGCCGAAGACATGTCCTACATGATGAACGAACGTAAAGGCTCCTACTTCGTCGTAGGCGTCCGCGGCGAAAAAAAAGGCCAAGAACCCCAACACAGCGCCCGCTACGATATAGATGAACGGGCTTTGGAAATCGGCTACAACATGATGCTAGAATTAGCCCTGCACGGCTAAATTAGCCGTGGGTCCAATCGAGCATTGATCCCCATTCGGAGTGGGTGAAGGTTTGTTTGGATTTTATGGCGTCGGTGTACTTGCGTTTGCCGGCGCGGTTGCCTTTGCCGAGCATGATGCCGCCGACGAGACGGTTTTGCCAGAAGTAGAGCGCGCGATACCAGTTTTTTTCTTTGTCGATTTTGCGAACGGTTTTGATATCGGGTTGTAAATCGGGAGAGAGGCCAAACTGGGTGATCGTTTGCCCTTTGAAGAGCAGTGATGAATATTCCGGGACATCGTGATATTTATCGCTCCCGCCGATCATGTTGATCGCGGCGACTTTTCCGTGTGCACCGGCGTTAATCCATGTTCCCATGCGGTAGCGTAGTTCAAGAATCGGATCGTAGAAATCGGCAATATCGCCCGCGGCGTAAATATCGCGGACGCTTGTTTCCAAATGATCGTTGCAGAGGATGCCATTGTGGCTCGTTTGGATACCGGTGCCTTCGACGATCTCGGTGTTCATTTTTAAACCGAAGCCGAAACCGTAACAATCGGCAGCGATTTCTAAGCCTTTCTCGGTGACGACCTTCGTTACAATCCCGTTATCGCGGATGAATTCTTTTGCTTGCTCACCGTAATGCATGTGTACGCCGTCGGCGCGTGCTGCTTGGTCGACGAACTCTCCCGCCACATCATCGAGCATGCGATGTAAAAAATGTGGGCCGCGGATCAGCCAGTGCGTTTCTACACCGCGTGATGCGAATGCTTCTGCTAATTCGTAAGCAATGAACGAGCCGCCGATCGCAACCGCCGATTTCGCTGTTTCGAGTTTTTCGGAAATTGCACGGGTATCGTCAAGGTACTGGAAATTATACACATTCTCTGCGCCGGTTGCACCGGGAGCAGGGCACGGATTCGGGCGCCCGCCTGTCGCGATGAGCAATGCATCGAACGGATAGCTCTTCCCGTCGGCGATAACGATCTTTTCTTCGGGCACGATTTTCTCGACTCGAGTGCGTAGATGCAAATCGATGCGATGTTCTGCATGCCACTCGATATTGCGGATCATCACTTTGGCTTCTGGGATTTGTTTACGCAGCATCGGCGGAAGCGAGATGCGATTGTAGAGCGGATACGGCTCATCTCCGAACAGCGTGATTTCGCAGGTGGGATCGTGTTTGCGCAACTGCTCCGCCGCAGTCGTGCCTGCGAAGCCGTTGCCCACGATTACATAGCGCCGTGTATCCGAACTAGCCATACCAGCGCTGTTCGCCGCACTCCCCAGTCATCTTGCTATTTCGACATTTGTCGCTACGAGCGCGGTATTTGATTGAGGGCTGCCGACGTGGTCATATGCGTTCGCACATAGGTATCCAGGCATGTATCGATGAGTTTCTCCGGTACATCGCCGGTAATGAGTACGGCATCGGTTTCTTTTCCCGTGAGTTTGGAAATATGCACGAACTCATTCGACATTCCGCCGGAATTAGTGAGAATTCCAATAAGTTTCCCTTCGTCGTACGCGATTGCGAATTCACCAAGCGTTCCGCTGCGGCCGCCCACCAAAATGACGAAATCCGACGAGTGAATATTGTGCGTCTCTCGCCCCATTAATCCGGAGCCGGTAAAGACAATTGAGGTGTAGGGCTCAAGTGGTGAGCTGTAGACATCAACATGTTCTTCGCGCGTTAGTGCCGGCGAAACACCGAGGCTGATTCCGCCGGCTTCATGCGCTCCGAGAACGGCGGCGTGCGGTAAGCCGGGGCAGGCTCCGGTAATGATCGTGCAATCCCGTTCGGCGATGCGGCGACCGAGGCGACGGGCAAGGTCGAGCTCTTCCGGTGTTAAAACCCCACCCGCAGAGCCCATGACGCCGATTTGTATTTTCATTCGAGATAAGGTTCAATGGAAGAGATGGATTTAACCTACAACGAACTGGTGCGGCGCTGGAAAGCCTTGCGAGGCTCTGGTGGTTTGCGCGTACGGGAAGTCGCGTGCGTGGGAGCGCCCCGGACGTTGTTGTGCGCGGAGTCCGGCGAGGCGGAGCAGCCGGTTGTTGCGCTGGCGGCTGGAATTCACGGGGATGAGCCTGCGGCTGCGTGGGCATTGCTCGATTGTGCGGAGCGGGGATTGCTCGACGAACATTTTGCCTATCGCATCTGGCCGTGCACGAATCCGACGGGATTCGAGCGTGGGACGCGGCGTTCAGTGGATGATGTTGATGTAAATCGCACGTTTGGGCGTGGCGGGCAATCGCCTGAAGCGAAGGCAATTCTTACGGCGAATCGGGATCGTTCGTTTGTGCTTTCGATTGATTTTCATGAAGATTGCGATGCAACGGGATTTTATTGTTACGATTACGCGGATGCCTCACATAAACTCGGCGAGCGCATCGTGGATGCGGTAACACGTGGGGGTTTTCCGTTGCAAGATTTTCACGGATTCGATCTTGGCGTAGCGCTTCCTGAAGATAAAATTCGTTTTGAACCCGGGCTTGTTTATGCGGATCCCGCTGCTGAAGCAGAAGCGCTCGGCGCGCAAACGTATTCGCTAATTCTCGCCCGCCGTGCTGCGAAAAATGTGCTCACTTTTGAGACACCTAGTACTGCCAGATGGGAAGATCGGGTGACGATGCATTGCGCCGCTTTGCAGGCAGCGCTGAGCGCGCTTCGAACCATGTAGTATGGCAGTGCAGAGGGATCAGCTTGAGGTTGATGTGCTTTTTGTCGGAGCGGGGCCGGCCAGTTTAGCGGGGGCGATTCGGCTTATGCAGCTTGCGAAGGCTGGTGGGCGTGAGTTGGAAGTGGTGGTGATTGAAAAGGGCGGCGAGATAGGAAATCATGCGATTTCCGGAGCGGTGCTCGACCCGAAAGCGCTCGATGAATTGTTGCCGGAGTGGCGTACCGATGCGAACCGGCCGGTGGAATCCGAAGTTACCGGCGATCAATTGTGGTTTCTCACGCAAGGTGGGCGTTTAAAGGCGCCGATCGTTCCGCCGATGATGAACAATCATGGCAAGTTTGTTGCATCATTGCAAAAAATCGTAGTGTGGATGGCGGCGAAAGCGGAAGAACTGGGCGCGCAAATCTTTCCGGCATTTCCCGGGCAAGAATTATTGTGGGACGGCGATCGCGTGATCGGCGTGCGAACCGGCGATAAGGGGCTCGATCATAACGGGAATCCGAAACAAAACTTTGAGCCCGGGGCGGATATTCTTGCGAAAGTCGTCGTGCTCGGCGAAGGGCCGCGAGGAACGCTCACTAAGGTGGCGATTGAAAAATTACATCTCGATGCCGGGAAAGAACCGCAAGTCTATGCATGCGGCGTAAAAGAATTGTGGCAATGCCCACCCGGAAGCGTACAAGCTGGTTCGGTGATTCACACGCTCGGTTTTCCGTTACCGATGGAAACATTCGGCGGTGGCTTCATTTACGGAATGAAAGACGATATTCTTGATGTCGGTTTTGTAACGGGGCTCGATTATAAGAATCCGACAACCGATCCGCACAACGAGTTTCAGCGTTTTAAAACGCACCCGTCGGTGAAAAAATTGCTCGAAGGCGCGAAGCTCGTGCGCTATGGTGCGAAAGCGATTCCCGAGGGCGGCTTGTTTGCGATGCCGCGGATGTACGCAAGCGGGTTGTTGCTCACGGGCGATTCGGCGAGCTTTTTGAATGGGATGAGGCTAAAAGGCGTGCACCTCGCGATGAAATCGGGGATGCTTGCCGCGGAGACGCTATGGGATGCGCTTCAGGCGGACAACTACGATGTAGCGCACCTGTCGTCATACGAAAAGCGATTCAACGATTCGTGGGCGTACACCGAATTGCGTTCGGCTCGTAACTTTCATCAGGGATTCGAGGGTGGCACGATTCCGGGAATGCTCAATGTTGGGCTCGGCATGGTGACCGGTGGTAGAGGTTTTGGCGTGAAGGATCGTTTGGATGCCGAACCTGGCTACGAACGCATGCAAAAAGCCGGCTATAAACCGAAAGAGACGCCTCGCGCAAAAATCGATAATGTTTTAACGTTCGATAAGCTCACCGATGTCTACAATAGCGGTACGATGCACGAAGAAGATCAGCCGTGCCATTTGCACGTTGCCGATACAAACGTTTGTAGAGATCGCTGCACGGTTGAATATGGCAACCCGTGCGGGTATTTTTGCCCGGCCGCCGTTTACGAGCCGCTGTTTGAGAAAAACGCGCAGGGTTCGGTAGAAGGGCGTTTGCAGATTAATTTTACGAACTGCGTGCATTGCAAAACATGCGACATCGCAGATCCGTATCAAATTATCACGTGGGTTCCTCCGCAAGGTGGCGAAGGCCCGGTGTATACAAATATGTGATGGATTCCGGGGATGTCGTCATTATCGGTGCGGGCCTCATCGGGCTTTCACTGGCATTTGAATTAGCGGAGCGCGGTGCGACCGTTCGGGTTTTCGATAAAGCCGAACCGGGCAAAGGCGCATCGTGGGCGGGAGCCGGGATGCTTGCACCCTACACCGAGAATATCGAAGATGAAGAGCTTTTAGGGCTTTGCGTTCGTTCGCTAGAGATGTACCCGGCTTACGTGCGGGCGGTTCGCGAACAAAGTGGAATCGATCCGCATCTGCAGCTTGATGGGATCGTTTCGCCTGCATTCGATGCGGATGCTTTGCAAAGACTTCGCGCGCGGATAAAACGTTTGCGCGCACATGGCGCTACCTGCGAAATCCTCAATCGTAAACAAACGTTGACGCTCGAACCGGGAATCGGTAAACATACCGTCGGTGCGATGCTCGTACGAGGCGAAGGACAGGTGGATAACCGCCGATTGGGCCGTGCCGTGCTCGCTGCATGTGAAGAGCGGCGTGTGCGAGTGAAAACGCAAGTTGCCGAACTCGCGGTGGAATGCAGCGCGCGCCGCGTGCTCGGCGTGCGCACCGATCGCGGATTTGTTTCCGCTGACGCGGTCGTGAATGCAGCCGGTGCGTGGGCTGCGCAACTTCCCGGCATTCCGGCGCAATACATTCCCAAAGTGCGCCCGGTAAAGGGGCAAATGCTGGCACTTGAAATTCCACGCGGTTTCATGCGCCACGTCGCGTGGGTGCCGGGCGCATATCTTGTCCCTCGCGCCGATGGAAGGCTGCTCGTTGGCGCCACGGTTGAAGAGGCAGGTTATGATACGCGCACCACGGCGGCGGGAATTCAGGAACTTTTACACGCCGCGATCGAAGCCGCACCAGCCCTGCGTGATTTCACGGTTAGCGAGATGTGGGCGGGCTTACGTCCGGGAACGCCAAACCAGCGCCCGTTTCTCGGGCAGACAAAGCTCGATGGATACTTCCTGGCAACAGGGCACTACCGCAACGGCATCCTGCTCGCCCCCGTCACCGCCAAGCTCTTAGCGGATGAAATCCAGGGGGCACTTCAGGATAAAGGCGCACAATACGCGAATCTTGAGTGGTGAAAATTTCCTTAAACGGTGAGGAATGTGAACTTCGCGACGGCCTAACCGTAGCGCAATTGCTTGCCGAGATCGGCACGCCCCCAACGGGCATCGCCGTAGCCCGCAACGATGAAGTCATCCGCCGCTCCGCCCACGAGCAAGCCATAGTCCACCCCGGAGATCGCATAGAAATCATCAAGGCGGTCGCCGGTGGCTAACATGTTAAAAATCGGCAAGTACGAATTTGCCTCGCGGTTGATCGTCGGAACCGGAAAGTATCCTTCGATGGAAGTGATGCAAGCCGCGCACGAGGCAAGCGGTGCGGAAATGGTGACGGTAGCGATCCGCCGCATCAATCTCGACGATTCTTCCGGCAAAACGATGCTCGATTACATCGATCGCTCGCGATACACGATCTTACCGAACACCGCCGGATGCTACAATGCCAAAGACGCAATCCTCACCGCGAAACTCGCACGGGAGCTACTCGAAACCGATCTCATCAAGATCGAAGTGATCGGCGACGCGCAAACCCTCCACCCGGATGTTCGTGGAACGCTGGAAGCCGCAGAAGCCCTCGTGAAAGACGGTTTCACGGTGCTGCCATACATCGGCGACGATCCGATCGCATGCAAACAATTGGAAGAGATCGGCTGCGCCGCCGTAATGCCGCTAGCAGCCCCGATCGGCAGCGGCCTCGGCGTATGCAATCCCTATTCGATACAAATTATTAAAGAACGAGCAAACGTACCGGTAATCGTCGATGCCGGCGTCGGCACGGCCTCGGATGCAACAATCGCAATGGAACTCGGCGTCGATGCCCTGCTAATGAACACCGGCATCGCCGCCGCGAACGATCCCGTGCTTATGGCAGCAGCAATGAAACACGCTGTAATAGCCGGACGCAAAGCATTCCTAGCCGGTCGCATGCCACGCAAACTCTACGCGAACGCCTCAAGCCCAATGCAAGACCTCATCAAAACCTAGCTAAAAGGAACGACCACTTCACATACCGCTTGGGTGACGCGAGCGTTGGGAGTTCCCGTCAAAACGATCTCGCTGACCGTTTGCGTCACTCGCGCGTTTGGATTGCCCGCTACGACGATTTCGCCGGCAGCTTGCGTGATGCGTGCGTTCGGCCTGCCTCGAACAACGGTTTCACTTGCCGCTTGAGTAACCCGGGCATTCGGGTTTCCCGCGACAACGATTTCTTCCACGGCCTGAGTAACGCGCGCCGTGGGTGTTCCGCGAACGATCGCTTCGAGGACATCCTGCGTTACGCGATCAGCCATTAGGAAATGACCTTGATCGCAAGTTCTCCATCGTCAAGATCGGAGATCGTCCAATCTGCGGATGTTATCGGGTTTTGATCGAACGGCTGCGTATACATCTGGTAGTCACTCGTGAGGCTATCGCCGTCGTTAAAAGCATAAGAAGTGCCGTCACTAAATCCGAGCCCAAGGACGCGAGTATACGAATCATCCTTACGCGCGGATGCAACGATCTGCACGCCGACGATCGCCGACGGGCTTCCCACTGAGGCCAGCGTGTAGGTATCGACATCTCCTGGGTTCGATGAATAGACGTAGGAAGAATCATCATCCGGAGGCACCTCGTTGACCGAGGTGTAGTTCTCTCCGCTCGTACCGCCGACTTGGCTGAAATCGTTGACGGTTCCATCTCCGTTGGGTAGCAGTAATTCAACGCCCACATCACCGAGAAAATCGTTGTTCACCGTTCCCGTGCCGTCACATACGTACAAATCATCGAGGCTGAAGACTGCACTAGAAAAATTACCGTTGATCTCAAATTCAAACGTTATCACATTGGCATAATTATTGCTGGTTGATGACGTTTGAATACCGGTTACCGTATAAATATTTCCTCCGTTCATCTGAAGCGTAATGCTCCCCGTCGATGCCGTTGAGAATAATACTTTGATTTCTATGTATTGGTATGTTCCCAGATTGACGATCCCCACATCTGAGGTCGCTATCAACGTTTCATGGCCTCCCGGATACGTGTAATAATCGAGCCCGTTCGCGCTATTGAGGCGAAGCGCACCTTGGAGATTCGAGGCATCGAAAAACTGGAGAATATCTGAATCCACGGGCAAGATTTCCGAAGGATTGAACGCGAATCCGACGATAAGTTCGTTGCTGTTGGGAAGTGCCTTGGATATCAACGTATTCCGCGGTATGGAAAGGCAGTTGCCGCCTTCCCTCCCTCCGGATGCGATCGAGACACCGTTTACCGTAAGGTATTTCTCGCCCATGTGGGCGGTATCGTAGTGATCGAAGCTATCGCAGAAAAGCAGCACGTGGACCTCCTGTCATTCAGAGCAATTTGGCCGATATAGTAGCACTAAAAAAATAGCTTGGCAAGGCTTGATTATTTATATCAACAATGCTATCATCCGCGAATACGAATTTCGAGGTCACCATGACAAGGAGGATCGGTGTGAACGGGCGTTCTTTACGTAGAGGTACCGCGGCTTTACTCGTCGCGGCTTTTTCTTTTCTGATGGTGCCGGCGCCCTTACCGGCACTTCCAGCGCGACATGCGCCGATCGTGCGCCCTCATACCGATTACATTACGACGGGGGCCGATGCGCCGTGGACGGGCGGCTCCGGTGGCGTTTCCACGTCTCAAGCGCTTGCGCAGTTGGCCTCCTTTCCTCTGGCGCTGTCCCTACGCAGTTCGGTCGCGAAACTGGGGAAACCTTGGGCGGTCATCTACCAGAATCGCTGGGTTTCGTATTGGATGTATCGCACCGACGGTGGTCACGCGTGGATGGCGCTCCGCGTTGAGAAGAACCGTGTGACATCGATTCAGCTCTTTCAGTATGCACGCAATGCGTCGACACTGAGGGACACTGCCGGTGCGGCACTGGGCGAGAAAGCCATGCTTCTCCCGCAAGGCATTGCACGTCATCCCGTCACGAACGGCTGGGATGCAATCGCCGATATGCCACTGCGCGCTGGTGGGCGCGTATTCTATGGCGTGGATCGCTCCGGCCACATCGATCGCCTCGGCCGCACCCTGAACAGCGAGGATCTTCCCGCACTCGCCCGTTGGTACACGTTCAACGGCGAAGGCCCCGACCGCCCGGTTCCGGTTTCAGCCTACGGCGGAACGCCGCATGGAGAGCGCGCCTATGCTCCCCGGGTTCACGAATTCTTCCTGCCCTGTTATAGCTCATGGCATGAGATTAGCAGAAAGCGCATTGCTTACGATAACGTACCCATTGACGCTCTAAAGCTTCGCTGCGGCAGCACCACGCGTACGCGCCCCTATTATTTTGCCGTTACCACGAAGCTACCAAGGGCCTTCGATCTTGATACACGTGCTACCGCATTGCTCGCTGGGAAAACCTGGGTTCCAGCCCATCGGCTTGGTAGCACCACTGGGCAGATTTGGTTCACCACTCCAAACGGTACTAGATTTTTCAACAACGACTTCGACATGCATATGGCGTATATCGATGATCCGGATAATCCGCTTACCGATGTTACAGTAGTCCAAGTACCGTTCAGTAGCACGACATTTTTTGCGAAAGAACATCGCGCCACCAAGAAGACCCCTCTGGTAGCACTTTTCGGTTGTACATTTGGTTCTGGTGCCGCAAAGTGTGCAGGTACTCAACCCGGCCCGAGCCAGCGATGCGAGCAGCCTCAGGGCGATTTCAGTGGCATTCTTGTTTCGGGTCCTGTAGCTTGCTTTGGAGGCTCAGATGATCCGGGTCAAAACCCACACGGGCCTCACGGGGATGGTGGTTCGGGGTGCACGGGTGGTCCTATCGATGCAGTAAGTGGAAAGCTTTGGTATGCCTACAGCGATGCGCAGCTTTCCGGACCATTCGGCGTTGGTTTTAGTCATCGCTACGATAGCGATACGGCGACCTTTCAAGGGGATCTTGGCGTAGGATGGAGAGACAACTACGATCCGTACCTTGATCTCACCAATGTGAGCTCCGGTGCCGTCGTATTCTTTGATGGCAGTTGCAATCGCACATATCTTCAAGCTTTAGGTACCGGTACAACTTCATACGATCAGATTTCCGGGGATACTCTCGATTCGAATAGCGACGGTTCGTACACGCTTGTTACCTGGGATAACAAAACATACAATTTCGATAGCGATGGCCGCCTTACGTCGATGACGGACCGCATCGGCAACACCCAAACGATTTCTCGAGATATGTCTGGGCGCATTTCTACCGTCACGGATGCGTTGGGCCGCTCTCTTTCCTTTTCTTACGACTCAAGCAACCGTATTACGTCGATTTCAAGTACGCCGTCGGGTGTGAGTATTTCGATGACCTACGATAGCGGGACGAATTGCTATACTGGCGACCTTTGCTCTGTTGAGGAATCGGATGGTTCGACATGGTCATATCAGTACTATGACCCCAGCACCACCGGTGGCCAGCATTTACTCGAATATGTAATCGATCCGAATAGCCATACCGAAGAGTACAACCAATATACGCAGATCAACCTCGGCAACGGGGATAACCACTATCGCATTACGCACCAGGAAGCCGATAGCGGTGCCAATGCATACGACTATGCCTATGCTACCAGCGATGTCATTGGAACAACGACAATTACCGATTCCGTCGGTCATGAGACCGTGTACACCTGGAACCAGCCACTGCAAGAGGTAACGGCTGTAACCGGCTACCTGTGCTTCTGTAACGGAAATTCACTTGCATATACCTACGATCTTTTTGGTCGGCAGCAAAGCGTCGTGGAAGGATCTGATTCAACCCTTTTAACAAAAAAATATGGCCGCGACGTTATCTTCGTCAGTCCGGATGGAGCGACAACCTATCCGAGCATAGCCTATCCGAGTTCAACCGAGCTGGATCAACCGGGAATTCTTACCCGCAGCGGGCTCCAAACACGTAAAACAATTACGGCCTATTATGCTATAGGTGATCCGCGGCAAGATCTTCCGCAAACCGTTACCGAACCGTCTGTGGATACTCCCGGGAACAGTGTGGTAACCACGTATACACTCTCAACGGCGGGGTTGCCGACGGAGATAGCTCGCGCGGGATATGTTAGTGGCACAGCCACAACGCACTCGGTTACCGCGTCGTACGATGCAAAGGGCCGGATAACCTCATTTACTGGACCGCGGACCGACCTGACACAAACCACATCGTACGCATATTATTCCGACACCGATTCGGACTTAGCTCGACGCGGGCAGCTTGAGACGGTTACCAATCCACTGAGTCAAGTCGTTTCCTATGCGGCCGCCTCATCTCCTTACAACACTTACAGCATCTACGGCGGCCCGCGCAGCATGACCGATGCCAATGGCGTCGTGACGGATATGAGCTACGATACGCGCGGCAGATTAACGACATCGGTACTGAAGGGCGTTACCGGCGATACGACCGATCTGACGACAACTCTTGCGTATACGCTGCTCGGGCAGCTCGCATCGATTACAAAGCCCCTCGGCAATGCGACAACACTGAGCTACGATTCCAATAATAGATTGCTGGATACGATCGCAGTTGACGCATCGGGCGATCAGCACGATCGGATGGAGAATGGCTATAACGCGGTAGGCCAACTCACCTCGCAAGCCGCAGCCGCCTGCACTACTCCTGCGGCAACATGCTCGGCGTGGACGACGGCCATGAGCAAGACGCTTGCTTATACCACATTGGGAAATTTAAGCAGCGTGGTATACCCGGATGGCGGAACAACATCGTACCAATGGGATAAATACGGGAACAACACGAATCAATCTTCCGGCGATTCCTCGTATCAATACGGCACGACCTTTAACTACGATACGAATCACAATATAACCTCACAGCGCCTCAGTGGATTCGCAACGGCAGGCTACACGCACGATCTGCAACTCAATCGCACCAGTGTCGTTACTCCTTCAACTGCATCAACATCCTATTTCTTCGATGATTTCGGTTGTTTACGCAAGCAGCAGTCCCCGTACACCGGCACAACCACAAAGCAATGTGATCCTGCCGGGAATGTAACCTCAACAACCGATGCCAATGGGGCGACGACGGCGCGCACGTTCGATGCCCTCAATCGCATATTGAGCGCAACCTCAACGCGCAGCGGTTATACAACCGAGACCGTAACGTGGACCTACGACGACGCAACCTCGGGACATTTCGGAATCGGCCGCATGGCTTCGATGACCGACCCTTCCGGATCGACGACCTACACGTACGAGCGCCACGGTCTCCTGTCAAGCGTCGTTCAGGTTGCCAATTCAACAACCTACACGACGACCTATGCGTACGATGGAAACGCAAATCGTAAAACGATAAACCTCCCCTCCGGCAGAACGCTCACCTATACATTCGATTATGCGGACCGCCCCGAATCAGTCGTCTCCGGAGGAACCACATACGTATCCAGTGCCTCCTACGAGCCGTTTGGCCCGCGCATGCAGACGACGTACGGTAACGGAACGCAACAAACCATCACCTACAATGAACATTATCTTCCAACGGAAATCAAAATAACGCACAGCGCAACGAACCTTTCGGATCTTTCCTACACCCATAATGCCGCTGCGTTCCTAACCCAAGTTACCGACAACCTTAACTCAGGATACAATCGATCGTACACATATGGCGGCAATGCCACAAATGCGCTCACAAAGGCCAGCACCGGTTCTTCATTATGGGGAAATGCGACATACGCCGATAGCTATTCGCAAAATCTCACCTCCGCAAACTTCCCCGGACGGATACTCTCCTTTGCCTATTCACGTTCCTATCAACTCACCAACGTCCGTAATACAAGCACCGGCACATCCTCCGCAATCAGCCACGATGCCGCAGGCAACGAAACCGCTGTCGGTTCGGCGTCCTATACATACTCATCCCGAGAACTTTTAAGCTCGGGAGATGGGATCAGCTACACCTACGATGGCTTCGGCCGGCGCATAACAGCCACAGCCACGGCGGGAACGCGCGTCTCGCTCTACGATCCGAACATGCGCCTCCAATCGGAATCGAGCCTTTCTTCGGGATCGATTGCTTACGATTATATCTGGTTCGACAATACACCGATTGCGCAAGAAGACGTTGGCGGAAGCACTCATTGGACAGCCGACGACGAACGCGGAGCTCCATTTATGCAAACCGATAGTTCGGGCAGCGTTTACTGGCAAGCCGATTACGAACCATTTGGTGCCGTATATGCTCTTCGCACCAGCGATGCACATCAACCGCTACGCTTACCCGGCCAAGAAGCGGAGGAATTCACAATTTCCGATGGCCCCAATGGCCTCTCCAGTCGATATTATAACGGTTTTCGCTGGTATCGGCCCCAGTATGGGCGCTACACGCAAACTGATCCGCCCGGGTACGGCGGGAGCACCTATAACCTCTATGCCTACACAAGCAATAATCCCATTAATTTTGTAGATCCAATGGGCCTCTTGGATCCGCTGCTGACCCGTGCACTTGGACTAGCAGCAGGTGAGATTGCAATCGGCGGAGGCCCAGAAGACCCAGTTGGAGATGCAGCCGCAATTGGAACTCTTGCAGGCGCAGCCCTCGATTTAGGAATCGGAGCATTAATTGGCGCCTTAGCTGCAATAGGTTATTCAGAAGCAAATTCATCATTCCCAGGCGGCAACAACGGAGGTTGCCAACCCTCATCATCCCCAGGAAGGCCTGAAGAAGGCCCGCCAGGTCAGCAAGGATCTAGCCAAGGTTCTCCGGAGTCGGGGCCAGGGAATCCATCGGTATCTCCCAGAACGCTATATAGGTACATGGGCGAGGAAGAAGCCGCAGAGGTCCGCGCGACAGGGAAAATACCAAATGTAGACGCAGAGGGTTTCCCCAAAGCGATTCATTTCACGGACGCTCTTTTTACTTCCCCTTCAGAAACGCAATCAGCTTTGCAACTGCCTATTACACCTGCTTATGGCGCAGCGGTTGACGCAGCTGATGTTCCGATTGCTTCCCAGGGACCTATCCCTGGAGGAACCCAGCGAGAGTATCTGACTCCAGTTGGAGGCCCACCGATCCCAATTACTTCAGGGCCTTTTCCGTTAGTATCACCATAACCGCAATGGATTTTCCTAAATTTCTGATTTTCCAGCTCAAACCTACTGACGTAGCGTGTTATCTTGATGGCATTGTTTGTACCATTACTCTCTATGCGAACTCTAAGAACAACTATGCCATCACCTCTTCAAGCGATACGAATGGACTGGTCGTTTTTCCTAAGCAACTGCTCATCGCCACAATCAAACGGGATATGGAGTTGTCGCCCATGGATTATGCTTCACTCTTGGAAGATTGCAAAGGTGAAATTTTATTCCAAGTATTGGATCAACAGGAAATACTGAAAAGAATTGATGGTATTGAAAAGTGGTGGAGCCATCTTGATTCAACGCCCAGAAAGTTGCACATGCTTAAAAATGCAAGTAATGGACGATTTAAATCGGTAGCAATTGGTATTACAATAGGGCAAGGAATTGAACTTCAAGTTGTTGATGTCGGAATTGAGCCATCAAATCCGAATAAAGATGACCGCGAATAAGATGCAAAGGAGTATCGGTTGGGAATTGTATCGACCGCAGAATGTGGGATGATTCCCGTAAATAAATTTTATTAAAAATGAGCAAATTGCTCGCTCATCAATTTGGAGGTAATTAATGGCGACATCACTTGAGTTCAAGAGAAGTTTTGTTGTTTTTAGTTATTACATGGGCCATGGCGTATTGCTACTCCGAAGCAGGAAAACGTTGGAGCATCCAACGCGGATAGATATTCTCTTCAAAGATGTCCGGGCGATAGAAATCAGGGCGTGGTTTAATGGATTTGAGCTCCAAACATGGAAAGGATAGCCGCTTGAGCTTTATGGTATGATTCGGGGGTGATGCGTATATTATGGAGCTTTGTCATAGTCTGTATGGTTTCGGGCTGTACCCCGTACGGCTGCTGGGCAATTTTTGAGTCGCGTGCAGCCGAGGCCCAAGATCTCCACATGTTCCAAGACGCTCTTGCGAAAGATCCCGTATTTACTGGACTCCAGGCGACAGCAGTCCATGGACACGATGTGTATGTGACCGATAAATCATATTTGGCTCATATTCCGCTTTACACCGTTGAACCTGGAATTTCGGACAAACTATCAAAATTATGGCTAGGCATAATCGAGCGAAACCATCCGACTGAGTTCAACAAGAATGTGACGACAGTTTGGATATTTGGAGCAAACGGGAGAAAGGCATTTGGCATTTCGAGCGGTAATTGCCAGACCCTATAAACTCCAGAGTTTCCTAATGAATCAAATAAATTTTCCCGAGAAATGACCTTTGTCGGTACGCATTTGATCAGGTATAATATATAGGCATGAAGGTTTCTGTTTACAGACTACGAGCTGGAGCAAGAATTGGGATTGTAGTTGTTCTGCTACTATCTGTTATCCTGCTCATTTCGCTTATGTTGCTGTTGAGGGGAAGGGATCCGCTTACGGTCGAAGTCAGAACGTTGATTGGTTGTGTGGCGTTTTTGAGCTGCACCCATGGTTTATGCCACGGCTAAAGGCAGTAGTTGGTGATTAATCAGCTCGCGGACAAACTCCTCGGGTGTTTTGTTTCCGAGTGAGGAATGTGGGCGATTGAGGTTGTAGTCGATTCTCCATTCTTCGATCGTCGTTCGAGCTTCGCTCAGGGTAGTGAACTGATTTTCATTCAGGCATTCATCGCGAAACTTTCCATTGAAGCTCTCAATGAATCCGTTTTGCGTTGGTTTTCCCGGCTCGATGAAATGCAACCGCACTCGCCGCTGCAGTGACCACTGCAACATCGCAATACTCGTCATTTCCGATCCATTGTCCAGAACGATGCACTCAGGGAAGCCGCGAATGCTCCCGATCATATCGAGGACCCGGGCCATACGAGCACCGGAAAGTGAGAAGTCCACCTCAATCCCTAGGGATTCACGCGTGAAGTCATCGACAATCGTGAGTGCACGAAATCGACGGCCCGATTGTAAGCTATCCTGAACGAAGTCCAGCGACCAACGTTCATTGATACGGGAAACCAACGGCTTGGGATTGCCACGCCCTAAGGCAATGCGCCGTTTCTTGCGACGACGAACCTGTAAATTCGCTGCCCGATAAATCCGACGTGTGCGCTTAATGTTAATGGCTAATCCTTCCCGCCGCAGCAGTACGTGTAAACGGCGATATCCAAAGCGGCGGCGTTCGATAGCAAGCTCCTCCAAACGCTGCTGAATCGGAAGATCGTCTTTGGGTACCCGGACATATCGAAACATTCGTCTATTGCATCCAGCGACAGAGCAGGCTTTGCGTTCGCTGATTTGTAGTTGTGCTCGCACTGCCTCCACCGCTCGACGGCGCGCCAGAGGCGTCAGTAGTTTCCCCCGGCGATGATCTTGAGCGCCTCTTTTTCCAGGACCAAATCGGCAACGGCTTTGCGCAGTTGCCGGTTCTCATCTTGCAAAGCGCGCATCTTGACAACATCACTGACTTCCATGCCACCGAATTTTGACTTCCATTTGTAAAACGTTGGCGGACTCACGCCATACTTGCGGCACAGATCCTTGGCGGGAACGCCGGCATCGTGCTCCTTGACGATGTTGATGATCTGCGCATCGGTAAATCGGGATTTTCGCATCGGGGGTCTCCTTGCTGAGGCTTTTAGACCTCGGAAACCGCCTTACCCGTTGGCATACTTTTTGGGGTGCAGCTCAGACGCAAGAGGAGACCGATTAGTATCCCCTATAAATGGCTCTCTAGCGAGGATAGCCATGGTATCCTGGACATGATTAATGGAGCCTCCAGCTAATGATAGAGGCAGAGGTCTTAGTTGTTAAGCCGCGACTTGCTACCGTGCTTTCTTTAGTATCACCCCCACTTGTAGCTCTTGCTCTTATTATCTATTTGATGCTAAGAGACAGATCAGCAAGCGCACAAGACCTTGAGGTTCTTAGTTTTGCTGGGGTGACCCTAGTGGCGTTTCTCCTTTTTACTGGAGGGTGGAAGCTTGTTGTTGATAGGAATGGAGTCACGTTGAGTTCGATTGTTTTTAAGCGCACCTTGCTTCGTGATGAAATTGCGTATGCGACCGTAGTCCCTAGTAGCGCTTTGAGGCCCGCCTTGGTGTTGCGAATTGTTCCTAAGGAGGGAAGTAAGAAAAAGCCGATAAGCATTTCCTACAAGTTGCTTGCTCGGAAGGATAGGGAGAGGATTTTAAACGCAATAAACGGGACCGAATCGAGTTTAGCGTGAGTGGAATGTCTCCTTTAGATTTAGCGGCGGTCAAGGGGCTGTTGTTTGCAGATCAAAACCTCGAAGATTTAACGGTCGTTCGACTAGTATTGGCGCAAGTGGTTGCAAAGCGCGCAGGTGACCAATTCCTAAACGCTCGATCCCTTTTAATGCAAGGACGGGAGCAAGAGGCCATATCAGGCCTTAAAAATGTTTGCGCCTCAGACAATGCTGAGACTCGATATAAATTATGGGCTTGGAGTAATTTGCGGCGCTTTGGTGTCTCACCGGATGATCGAGAAAGGCTTACTGTCCGAGGGGTTGTATTGGAGGTAGAGGTTACCGGTGGATTAGATACGCTAGCCGTCTATGAAGACGGCTCCGTGCGCTATTTAAATTTCAGTGGAAAATTCGCTGTTTGGGATGCGATTGATGCGAAGATCACAGCCTTATGTAACAGATAACCCCATCGAGTCGTTCAAGAATTGAAAATTGCTACTCATTGGTTAGGGAAAAATTTGCTGATGCATACCGAGAAGAGTGCGGCCCAAACGGCAAGGTTATATGGGATGCGGTGCAGTTCCCAACAGGCAATGATCTTCCATTTTTCAGCTTTTGTCATTTAGATTGCTTTCCAGTCTTTACTATTAAAAGGATAAAAATATACCTGCAATAAAGAATTTGTCATGGATAAGGTAAGTCGGCCTGGGTGGCAATTAGCGCAGGGTGCACTTGCTTTTTTGTGTGCGCTAGAAAGTATGCTGCCCGCTTGGTTCGCCTCGGGTCGCTTGTGTGTCTCAGAATTTACCGTTCCCGGCTTTCTCAATGCGGGACTCGGGCTGGTTATTTTCTATTTTCCTTATCTATGTATTTTGGGGTGCGTGGCTGCATTGGCTGCAGCGTGGCCACGTAAACGAAATCATGCCGTACTGGACATAGCGGTGATTCTGGTAGCCATGGGATGCGCCATCCTCTCTGAAATGAATAGTAATCTTGCATGGCTTGCCATTCCATTTCTGATGATTGTATTAGGATGTCTTACCAGATTGGTCCCTTCTTTTCGAACTGTGACAATACTGTCAGCGCTGATTGGATTGGTAATCGGTGTTGTTGTTTTTATGTATTCCCCTGCTATCGGCCGCGCCTGCTATCCGTAGCAGCCGCAGGAAATAAATACAATCTCTATGAGTTAGTTCGGTTTTCGTTGTGCTTCGACGAACCAGTGTGTGGCATTTGTTAGGGGTTTTTGTTGGTGTGCCCAGGTACCGGCGATCATATCTACGGGGACTTCCTCTAGGCGTTCGATTTCGAAATGGGGTTCGAGGAGTTTGCGTAGTTCGGGTTCGTTGAAATAGGTGTGGGGGATGCCGCGTTCGTCGCCTTCAGTGGGTGCGTAGGTTTGTTCGCCGAGTTTTTCGCCGGTGCCGAATCGTGCGTCGCGTTGCGATCCGAATGTGGCATAGAGAAGGCCGTGGGGTTCGAGTTGATTAGCGACGCTTGCGACGGTTGCTGCGATTTCGTTTGGGAAGCCGTGTAGCAAGCTGTGCGTGGTTAGTGCCGCCGCGAATTTTGGGTGGCGGTCCCTCGACAAGCTCGGGATGACAAGGTTGGATGCTTCGATTGGGATGACAGTAAGGCCGGCTTTGGTTAGTGCCTTTGTATTGCGGCTGGTGCCGGGGCTTAGCTCTAGGATAGTGGCGTTTGGTCTGGCTTGGAGGCGGGTTATGAGGCGTAGGGCCAGTGGGTGAGGCGGGGGGGTGGGGGATGGCGAAGGGGGTGGCATGGCGGCAGTGACACTCATTATTGTTGTTGGTGGCGACTACCTCGCTATCGAGATTTGCCGGGAGATTTTACGGACGTCAGGGCATCGCGTTGTGCTTCTGTGGGATCACGAAGATGATGCCTTGAGCCGGAAGGTTGAGCGGGAGGCGAAAAAACTCACCATCGAATACGGCGCGTTTTTCACGCTGCTCGCGGAGGATCCGACGGAACCGGGCGCGCTTGAGCGCGCAGGGCTCGTTGCCCGGATAGCTGGCGATGCCGTTGATTCGAGTGCCACATGTTTGGTGGCGGTTGCAAGCGACGATCGATTGAATCTACGCGTCGCTCTCGCGGCGCGCGATCTTGATGATTCGGTACGCATTACGTTGCGGCAGTTCAATCCGATCCTTGGGCATAAAGTGCAGGAAGGTTTGCAATATAACTGCACGGTCGTTTCACCGGCCGCTCAAGCTGCTGCAACCTATGCGGCGGCAGCCGTTGATCCGGATTGCAAATACGCTTTGCCGTTTCCCACGCTGGAAACGATGGTCGCGCGCGCGGCCCATCGCCGGGATTTCATCAACACGCCGCATGAATTTAACGAATGGACGGTGAGTCGGCTGTATGGTTTCTCCGAGCGTGCAGCGGACGATTTCGGCATTGCCGGGATGGCGATTTCGGAAGCGGAGTTGCGGTTAAAAGTGCGGATTGTCTCGGTGAATGGGCGCATACCCTACCTCTGTCATGCCGGCGAAGCGCATTTCGATGAGGAGTTGCTGGAAAAACCGCTCGAACCTCACGATCGAGTTGCGGTATTTGGCCCCGTGCGGCATTTGCGGGATTCGCGCCCCGAAGCGCTCGAGCTGGCCGGGAAATATCTTTCCCGGTTTACCAACACCTGGTCGGACATGGGGCGCTCGTTGCGGCGTATCGATCCGCTTATACGGAACGTGCTGGTGGCGAGCATTGTGTTGTACACGGGATTCGTCGTGTATTTTTCGCGGGCGCTGCATTTGAGTTTCCCGGCAGCGATGTATTTTGTAACGACAACAATGACGACGGTGGGATACGGAGATATCTCGCCATGCCATAACTGTACGGCGCAACAAACGTTCGGCGACTCCGGCGTTCTCTTCGGGGCGATGCTCGCGATGGTTGCCGGTTTAACGATTTTCGCGGTGTTTACGGCAACGATTACCTCGTTGCTGAACTCGGCGCAATCCCGGCTGCTTCGCGGTTTACGCCGCATTTACCGGAGCGGCCACATCATTGTTTGCGGCGCCGGAAATGTCGGATCGTTAGTCATCGATTATTTGCGCGAGATGGGCGAGCAAGTCGTGGTTATCGAACGTAATCCCGATGCGCTGCTCATCGAACTCGCGCGTGACCGAAAGATCGATTTGATTACCGCCGATGCCGCGAGTGATGAGGCAATTGGCTACTGCGCTCCTGAACAAGCGCGTTCGCTTGTTGGCGTAACAAACAGCGATACCGTAAATCTCGAAGCTGCACTTGGCGCACGTTCGAGAAATCGGGCGAAGGGGAGAGAAGAGCTTAACGTTGTGCTGCGCATCGACGAGTTGGCTTTCGGGAGTTCGATCGAGCGGCATTTCGGCATCAATTCGTTTTCAACAACCGAACTCACCGCGCCAACGATTGCCGGCCTCGCGCGCTTTGAATCGACGCGTGGTCGCCTCGATCTTTTTCCCGGAACCGAGCACACACGCCGGTTCCAACTCGTTGAGCGCCCCCAAGACGAACGCAATCTTCCGCCGCCGTCTCCGCCGGAACGCCCGGATTACAAGGTTCACTGGATTCCCTTATTCATTTGGCGCGAAGACGCAACCGGCAACGGCAAAACCCGCCGCATCCACGATTTCAGCGAGGTAGCCCCCGGCGACCGCATGCTCTTCATGGTCCCGCTGGATCAATTCATCAGAAACTCCGAAGCCCCGATCCCCTGGAATGCGGCCAATATTTAGTCCTTCGAGACGCACCCCTTCGACAAGCTCAGGAGCGCTCCTCAGGATGACAAAGGAGCATATTTCCGTATTGCAGTAGGAGTATGCATGTTAGAAGCAGGCGATAAACTTCCGAAACTTACGTTGTCCGATGATGAGGGCGAGAAGGTAAGTACGTACGATCTTGCCGGAGAGTATCTGGTGTTGTATTTTTACCCGAAGGATGATACGTCGGGGTGCACCAGTGAGGCAGAGCAGTTCCGGGATCTGATGCCGAAATTTAAGCGGAAGAAGGTCGCTATCGTTGGCGTGAGCCGCGATTCGGTTGCTTCGCATCAGAAGTTTAAAGAGAAGTACGATCTCAATTTCCCGTTGCTTGCGGATACGGAATCGAAGCTGTGCAACGCGATGGGTGTGATCGTTGAGAAGAATATGTATGGGAAGAAGAGCATGGGGATTCAGCGCTCGACATTCCTCGTGGATGCGAAGGGCAAGATTCTCAAAGTGTGGCCGAAAGTCAGCGTGACCGATCACGCTGCCGATGTGTTAGCGGCTATACCTTAGTTTTCGGAGGCGGTGTTGCCGCCTTTGGGGAGTGAGAATTGGATGAGTGCGCGGACGGGGGCTAGGCCGCGGCTTACTACTGCGCAAGGGGTTACTCGTAAGCCTAGGGTTTCTAGGCGATGTTGAGCGGCGATGAGTTCTCGGCCGTTGGTTACGACGTCTTCCAGGAGTAGGACGTTTTGGCCGGCAGTGTACGGGCCTTCTACGTACTCGTTGGCGAATGCGCCGTAGCCTTTGGGTTGTTTTCGGACGGCAATCATCGGTATGCCGGAGAGTTGTGAAACCGCTGTCGCGATCACAACGCCGCCGAGTTCGGTGCCGCCGATAAGATCGGGGTTCGTTGCGGTGATGAGCGGTGTGAACATGCGCGCGATCCGCCGGAGAATTTGCGGATCGGAGAACAACGCGAATTTATCGATGTAATAATCGCTATGAATCCCGCCTGAAAGTAAGTAATCACCACGCGTTAGCGCGCGCTCCACGATGATTTTTTTAAGCCATGTCAACTCCGGCAACGGAGCTACGGGTTCGTCGGGACTTCCTAAATATTCCATCGTCATTCTCCTAGATATGTTTTAAATCGACCATTCCCAGGCGTTCCATGATTCGGTGACGGGGTTCGGATCGAAGCCTTTAAAAGCAGTGCTTATGGGATGCATTTGCCGTACCCACCAGAGGTAAATCGCGGGGATATCGTGGGCTTGAAGTTCCTGGATTTTGTAATATGCCGCGGTCCGAGTATGCTTGTCGTAATTTCCGAGAGCGATGTTCTGTGCATTATCCATTTCCGGATTGCAATAGCGCGTGCTGTTCCAACCGTTCGGTGGTATATATTTGCACATGAGCCCGGTTGAATCGTCCGGGTCGATTCCCGCGAACCATCCGTTGAACGTTAGATCGTATTTTCCCAGCTGTAAGATGCCGCCTTCAGCGGGAGTTGCGAAGAGTTGCTGTGCCGTGTAAAACCTGATGTCTACCTCGATTCCGGCGTTATGCAGCATCTGTTGAATTTGTACCGTCGCTTCGCGGCTCGTCGCGCTGCTGTTGGTCGCAACCAGTTCGAGTGAAAGCTTTGTACCATTTTTTTGCATTATGCCATCTGGGCCCGGGCTCCAACCGGCCTGCGAGAGGAGCGCCCGCGCTTCGGTAAGATTTTCAGGAACGGGTTGAATGTGCGGATTAAATGCCCACATCCAGCGAGGAAGGTCTTCGGTGGCGAGCATCATCTGTCCGTAGGTAAGTTTATCGATGATTTCCTGTTTATTTAGCGCGTATTGGATTGCTTCCCGCACCCGTAGATCGCTCAAGAGCGGTCTTGCCATGTTGAGCCCGAGGGTTTCGTAGCCATTGACACTGACCCAAGCTAGTTTTGTGCCGGGAACATTTTCGACTAGGCGATAGAGCTGAGGCGATGCTTCAAAAATCCAATCAACATCGTGTGTCCGTAGAAGATTTACCGAGGTATTTTCATCGGAAATTTCTTCAATAATGACCTCTTTTAGCTTGGGCGTCCCCAAAAAGAAATGTGCATTAGGTGCGAATGTAATGCGATCGTTATGTGCCCATTTAATGAGGGTAAACGGGCCATCTGTGACATTAGGATCCTGGTTGAAGGGTATCGTATTAAAATTTGGATATTTTTGAAGAACGTGTGCAGGCAGTACAACGTACGGCGTGTCGCTCTCCGCGAAGAACGAGTTCACGAAGGGCCCGAATTTTTTGATGAGATGCACGACAATGGTGCGGTCATCGGGGGTATCGATCGAGGCGATATCGTCATAGACGTGCCGCGAAATCACATTATTGTTGTGATTCATAATCGCTTGCCATGTCCATTTTACATCGTGAGCTGTCACCGGCTGTCCATCCGTCCACTTTGCGGAACGCAGGTGGTACGTGATCGTGAGGCCATCCGCGCTGATTCCGCCGTTCTCCGTGCTAGGAACGTTCGAAGCAAGAATCGGGAATGGATTGCCTTTGTCGTCCGCGCTGATCAAGGGTTCGAAAAGGAGCTTTGCGAGGAGGTTATCCGTCGTGGTCGTTCCTAGCAACGGATTGAGGCTAAGTACGTCTTGATGAATCGCAACGCGTAGAACGCCGGGGATGTGGTTTGCTCCATCCGAAACTTTTGTGCATCCGGAAAACGCTGTTATCGCGGCGAGTGCCGCTAGAACGTAAACGGTACGCACGGTGGGTTAGCGGCGTTTCTTTGCCGGTTTAGCTGCGGCTTTTTTTACTGGCGCTTTCTTAGCGGGAGCCTTTTTCACAGGCGCCTTCTTGATGACGGCTTTTTTTACCGGAGCGGCTTTTGCGGCTGCCGGTTTTTTCGCAGTTGCTTTTTGGGGAGCTGGTTTCTTCGCGGCAAATTTTTTAGGCGGCGCTTTTTTCGTTGGCGGAGCGGCTTTCTTCGCAGCGACTTTTTTTAGTGGCACAGCTTTTGCTACCGCCGGTTTTTTCGCAGGTACCGTTTTTACCGGTGCGGCTTTTTTCACGGGTGGTGCGGGTTTCTTTGCTGCGGGTTCCGGCTTCTTTGGTGGCTCCGGCGGTTTTTTTGTGGCTGCGCGGGATTTCGAAGAAGATGAGGATGCGGAGGCAGCGGGCTTGGCCGGTTGTTTCGTGGCTCGCTCGGGACCGGTCGTGCGTTTTTTCGGGCCGACGTCGCGTTGCGTGCGGGCGGCGGTTTTCTTTTTGGGGATTGCCGGCTCGTCACCGGCCTCGGGGAGGCCGAGTTCGGCGCGGCCGAAACCGCTGATGCTGCTGCCGGGCTGCGGTTTCGCAGCCGGTGTCGCATGCCGTTCGAGATGTTCGCGAGTCGCGCGTAGTG
>Ga0206908_1047_pt1 | contig 24127 bp, 5 predicted proteins | sample Alteio_BWOrgHeat_78_FD_152979 | JGI IMG/M metagenome (GOLD analysis project Ga0206908, IMG submission 152979) | Enriched cells from forest soil in Barre Woods Harvard Forest LTER site, Petersham, Massachusetts, United States -... | ecosystem: Environmental > Terrestrial > Soil > Temperate forest > O... | reverse complement strand
AAATGTAATCGGAACTGAAACTATAGGAAATATAACAAATGCATTAGGAAGCCTAGTCTTGGATAGTGGGGCTAGTCAACCTGCATTGGCGATAAGTGGTTTTGTTTCAGGGGTATCCACAATAAGCACTAATTCTGGAGCTAGTAGAACGATTAATATTACAAATTTAAATAGTCCTTTTACTTTAGGATTAACTGTTCAAGGAAATGTAGGTATTGGAACAACTCTTTCAACAAATAAATTAGATATTGCAAGTAATGTTTCTATTGGCACAGCCTATGCTGGTTATCAAACGGCACCGACGAATGGATTGTTGGTGCAAGGTAATGTAGGGATAGGTTCAATCGCTCCTATCCAAGCACTAGATGTTAACGGTAGCGTACGCACGACGAATTTTACCATGACCGCCCAGACTCCGATCAGCGGCTATGTGTTAACAGCCAGCGACAGTGCCGGAGATGCGACATGGTCGTCGGCAGGTGGTGTCAGCGGATGGACGGTTTCAGGGAATAATGTTTATGAAACCAGCGGTGGCAATGTCGGCATCGGCACAACATTGCTTACGACATCAGCATTGACGGTGATGAATGGTAATGTGGGCATCGGCACTTGGGTTCCTTCTTTTCCTGTAGATATTACATCTTCTACTAGTCCAACTTTACGTGTATTTGCTGCCTCTGGTACTCCACAAATTGATGTTATACAAACTAATACTTCTGGTAGTGCAAGTATGTATGTATTATCGGGAACTTCAAGCGGACAATCTTTCTTAGGGTATAGAAACAGTTTAAATATCGGTACTGCTACAGGTGCTGGTAGTGCGGTCACATCAAAAGTGACATTAGACACAAATGGTAACGTTGGTATCGGCACATTTACAATGAATGGTTCTTTGGTAGTGGCTAGCGGCAACGTTGGCATCGGCTCTTTAGTTCCTGGGCAAATATTAGACGTTACTGGAACGACACGCACAACGAATTTCACCATGACCGCCCAAACTCCCATCAGCGGCTATGTGTTAACAGCCAGTGATAGTGCGGGAGATGCGACATGGTCGTCAGCAGGCGGGGTTAGCGGATGGACAGTGTCAGGGAATAATGTTTATGAAACTAGCGGCGGCAACGTTGGTATCGGCACAACATTGCTTACGACATCAGCATTGACGGTGATGAATGGCAATGTGGGCATCGGCACATGGTTACCGACAGCACCGTTAACTTTACAGGGAGGAAATAGTACTACGGTTGCACAATTAGAAATTGGACCAGGATCTACGAATTCTAATTTTATGGGTATATCAGGTAACAGGGCAATGTTTGGTTTTCAGGGAGATGCGGCTATAAGTGCAGGTAATAATCATGGTATCCAATTTTGGGTTAGTGCTCCAGCTGGAAGTTTCGAAACTGGAACGGAAGCAGAATATATAAATCCTTCGGGCAACGTCGGTATCGGTTCAACATCACCAAATGGAATTTTAGACGTAGAAGGCACCCTTAACCCAACTGTCTTTAATGCTGTAGCTGGCACTTTAAACGTAGGTATAGGATCTTTTAATCCCGGCCAAAAATTGGATGTTACTGGTACGATCCGCACGACGAACTTTACGATGACAGCTCAAACACCTATCAGTGGTTATGTGTTGACGGCAAGTGACAGTGCAGGAGATGCGACATGGTCATCGGCAGGCGGAGTCAGCGGATGGACAGTGTCAGGGAATAATGTTTATGAAACCAATAGCGGAAATGTTGGCATCGGCACAACATTCCTTACGACAGCAGCATTGACGGTAATGAACGGTAACGTGGGGATCGGGACGTGGGTAACTTCTTCAGCATTAACTGTAACAGGATCAGTAGGGGTATCTGGAGCAACTCAATCTCCTTTTGTAAGAGGCTCGTCTGCAAATGCAGGAACTCTAGTCATACAGGGAACAGTCGGCGCTCCAACTGCTGCAGCTGGGATAATATTCAAATATGGCACTAGTGGTTTATCAGAAGACATGCGTATGCAAGCTTTAAATGGAAACATCGGCATCGGTTCTTACGGGTCTAATACAGGAAATATGAATAATACTTTTATGGTTATTGGAAATATAGGTATCGGTACAAATGCTTCATCAGGATATATAAATACTACCGCTCCTAATGGAGGGATGATCGTCGAAGGTAATGTTGGTATCGGCTCTTTTGCACCTGTTCAAGCACTGGATGTTAAAGGCACGGTACGCACGACGAACTTCACCATGACCGCTCAAACTCCGATCAGCGGGTATGTGTTAACAGCCAGTGATAGTGCAGGAGATGCGACATGGTCATCGGCAGGCGGAGTCAGCGGCTGGACAGTGTCAGGGAATAATGTTTATGAAACCAGCGGTGGCAATGTCGGTATTGGTACCACATTCCTTACGACCGCTGCATTATCAGTGATGAATGGTAATGTGGGTATTGGTACATGGATACCTGCAAAGCCCTTTACGGTGATAGGTGACACGTATCACAATGGAAATATTGGTGTTGGCACGACATTTATTGGGGGAGTTGGGGAAGGATCTTTGACGGTGATGAATGGTAATGTGGGTATCGGTACCTGGGTGCCGGTAACTCCTTTAGAAGTTGCTGGTAGTACATCATTCGCATATCAATCAAATCCTGGTCTTTATTATGTGTCAATTGTTCCAACATATCGGAATATAGTTGCGCATATTGATTACGAATTTGATACACATGCAAATGGAAGTAATAAGACTGATGTTTTTGGAATTCAAGATACAGGGAATGTTGGTATTGGCACGTTTCTATCAGCTAATACATTAGATTTAAATGGGACCATGGCGATCGGTTCAGCCTATGCAGGTTCTCAAACAGCACCCAGCAACGGGTTGATCGTTCAAGGTAATGTAGGCATAGGTTCCTTTGCACCAGTACAAGCGCTCGACGTGGCTGGCACCGTGCGCACGACTAACTTTACGATGACTGCCCAAACTCCTATCAGCGGCTATGTATTAACAGCCAGTGATAGTGCAGGAGATGCAACATGGTCTTCGGCAGGCGGAGTCAGCGGCTGGACAGTGTCAGGGAATAATGTTTATGAAACCAGCGGTGGGAATGTTGGTATCGGCACAACATTCCTCACGACCGCTGCATTATCAGTAATGAACGGGAATGTTGGCATTGGGACATGGATACCGGGTGCGGCATTGATTGTAAGAACAGGAAATATCGGTATTGGTACATATGCTACTCAGAATAAGGGTGCATTGGAAATTTATCAATCGGCTAATATCATTAATAATGGTTTTGCCGTTACCTCTACGACAGGTAGCAGTACTAGATTGTGGGTTGACAATAATAATAATGGCCGATTAGATGCTGGGGGTGCTTCTACAACCAATATCCTTTTAAATGGCAGTGGGGGAGCAAGTTTTGGAAATGTAGGTGTCGGTACATTTACTACTCCTCAATCCTTATTTGATGTCAATGGCAATGCAGCGATCGGTTCTGGATATTATTCGACAGCAGCCCCCTCTAATGGTCTCATTGTTCAAGGTAATGTTGGTATCGGTTCTTTGAGTCCAGGCCAAGCCCTTGATGTCACAGGCACTGTACGCACAACCAACTTTACGATGACCGCCCAAACTCCTGTCAGTGGGTATGTTTTAACCGCGACCGACAGTGCAGGGGATGCAACATGGACGTCAACAGGAGGTATCAGCGGGTGGACAATTTCAGGGAATAATGTCTATGAAACCAATAATGGAAATGTTGGTATTGGAACAACCCTGCTTACTACTTCTGCCTTCACAGTAATGAATGGCAATGTGGGTATCGGCACATGGATACCATCATCTACTCTGAGTATTAAAGGATCTATTGCCTCTCCTTTTAAAAGCACCGCGGCTAATTATACAGCGACGGCCAATGATCATATTATTTTTGTGGATGCTTCAGGAGGTACAAGGACCATTACATTGCCGGCAGCAGCCACGGTCCCAGGGCGTGAATATATTATCAAGAAGGTTGATTCTTCCGGCAATGGCGTCATTATCGCTGCTAATGGCGCTGAAAATATCGACGGGCAAAATACCATCACCACGACATTGCAATTCCAGTCCTATACCATTATCTGCGATGGGACGCAGTGGTATATTATTTAAAAAATAATTAAAAATTTGACATTCTTCGTCAAATTGTCTGATATAATTTTTTAAACAACAAAGCAGTGATCATTCAAGGGGAACCATATGAAAAAAATTTCTTTAGGATTAATCCTCGCCTTAGTTCTCTTGCCGCAAGTGTCTTTCGCACAAAACGAAACGACTTCTGATACAAATCCAGCTTCTGTTGAAACAAACACGCTTCCCGTCGCGGCTAGCCCAATTGTTGCTACGGTAAGCCCTCAGCTTGCAGCTTTCAATGCACAGCAAAGTGCTGCGGCCCAGGCTTTCTTTGCAGGACAGGCTCAGGAGAGAGGGCAATTTATGCAAGCTCATGCAGATGTTATGGCTAAACATGATGCGCGGTTTAAGGCGTTATTGGCGATAAGTATGGCCCAGCGGACAGGTAAATCCACATCAGGCCTTGCAACTCCACCGGATGAAGACCCCCGATTAGCAGCTTTCATTTCAAAACAACAATCTGATAAGGGGGCTTTTCTAGGAAAGCAAGCCCAGGATAAGCAGGCCTTCTTAGCAGCAAACCCATCATAAATTAAATTTATCGGCCTGTTATTTGTTTAAGTGCATTGAGGAGCTGTGGATCGACCACAGCTCCTAATTTTTGGGCTTTATCCAGATCTTCCAAAGCGTTATTGTATTCTTTTAATTGGTAATAAGTAAAAGCCCGGTTCCTATACGCGTCCGTGTAATTAGGGTTTATGGCAATAGCCTTATTAAAACCCATCATCGCCTCTGCTAAATTGCCTTTAAATCCATATAAAACACTACGATTACTATAGGCTGCAGCATAATCAGGGTTTATTTCAATGGCCTTATTGAAATCAGCCATGGCTTCATTGAATTTGCCTTGCCGGTAATATTCCAAACCGCGATTGTTATATCCTCTTGCTTTATGGGGAGATTTTTGGACCGTATCATTCCATAAAGTAAATTCATCTTTCCATACCGCATTCCTTTGATAGGTCAAGACCGAGAAAAAAATAAGAATTACTGCGGCGATGATATTTAATTTCTTCTGGTCTGTTTGTCTAGTGTAGATCAATGTCGTGACTAAAAGAGTGAAACCAACGCTGGATAAATAAAGACGGTACTCAGCGATGACATGCCCGATGGGAATGAGGCTTGATTCCACACTCAACGCGATAAAGAACCATAGGATGCAAAATGAAATGAGGCGGTATGATCTGTATGTTATTACTGATATAGCCAATAGACAAAGTAAGAATGCTGCAGACAGTAATGTCCTGGCATCTATGTTGGATGATAGGGGATAATCGTAATCAAAGTTTTGATGAATGGGCAAGAACAGCAATCGGACATAGGTGCGGACAACATTTAATTCGGTTAAGAAATATTCTCCTCGGCTTATAGCGCCCTTAGCCCGTGAGATATCAACATGGTGGGCAGAAGTAGAATCCGCAATATTGGCTACGCCAACGGCTTCATGGGGTGTTCTTAGTAATAGCAGGGGGACAATGAGCGCTATAATAAGGAATGGTAATATACGCCTGCAACGCTTCCACCACGATTCAGCTTTTTCCTGTAGAAAATAAAAATCATACACCGCCAGCATCAATGGCAACGTGACCACAAATTCTTTGCAAAACATGGCAGCTAGAGCAGTTATCAAACTTGCGAACAAATATATTTTTTGGGATCGCGTTCTGTATTGAATATAGAGGAAGAATGTTAGCAGGTAAAAGAATGCCCCCATCAATACAAAGCGCTGGGTAATAGAATTAACCGGTTCTGTCTGGATCGGATGGCATAAGAACAAGATCGATGCAAAGAAGGCAGGCCATTCAAAAGGAGATGTCATTCCAAGCCCGAAGGGCGAAGGATCTCGACGTGAATAATAAAGAGTTAGGGTCGATCTAACCAGTAAATAAACCAGGAAAGCATTAAGGCAATGAATGAGTAAGTTGGTTGATCGATAACCAAAGGGATGTAAACCGCCCCACTTATAATTTAATGCAAAACTTAAGCCCACCAATGATCTGGTATTAAAAGCATTGAAAATTTTTGGGATATCAATGCTGGTGATGGCTTTATTATTGACGATGGCAGCCCTGTCATCAAAATAAAAAGAACTGCTATGTAAGGGGATAAAGTAGAGTGCTAGCCCGTAGAGCATAAGGGCCATGAATACTCCTAGATCAATGTAACGAGGATTAATTTTCATGACGGGCTGCCGTAAGTGCGTTGATAAGCTCAGGGTTAACAGCAGTTCCTAATACTTGCATCTTGTGAACATCTTCCCAAGCCTTATCGTATTCTTTCAACTGATAATAAATGATGGCCCGATTGTCATAGGCAACGGTGTCTTTAGGATTGATCTCAATGGCTTTACTATAGTTAAAGATGGCCTGGGGCAAATTACCTTGCTTGTAGTAGGCAAAACCAAGATTGTAATAGGCATCTTCATAGCCTGGTTTGAGATCGACGGCTTTTGTATAATCAGCAATGGCGCCAGAGAGATCGCCCAGTTTAAAATAAATATTAGCGCGATTATTATAGGCTTCTGCCAAATTAGGATCTGTCTCAATGGCCATGCTGTAATCAGCAATGCCTTGCATGAGACGGTTATGTTCAGTATTTAAAATAGCAATGTAACTATAGAAGTATGGTTGTTTTAATTGTGTTTCTTTTAAGATGTTTAAGATCTCTTCCCATCGATCAGGGTATTTTTGTTTTAATCCGCTTGTAATGGTCGTCTCGATATCTTCTTTGATAAAATAACTGGCCGGAGGGTATTTGACCAGGTATCCTTTTTGCACTAACCAATCAAATATATCAGCGCCGTCGGTGAATTTGTTCCGGAATGTGCTCTTGAATAAAGCTCCTGGGATAGACCGTTGATAATTTTTTGTCGGTTCGATCTCGATGGGCAGCCAGCCTAATTCCCGGGGAAGCAGCATTGTTTTTCTATCCGTTCCTTTTCGTACCTTAGTCCAATAATTATAGATACTTGATTTGATCTCCTTATCAGAAAAAACAGGCGTATCACGTTTATCAAAAAAGAGCCGTGTACCTTTGAAATAATCTTCGATGGTGTCAGGGCTGTAAGGGTACCAGTGGTATTTTTTATAAATGATATTGGTGCCAATAAAACTATTGGTAGTGCTGATGATAATAAAGAAAGTGCAGATCAACAGTAGAAGCTTGGGGATGTTTGATCTTTCAATATATTTTGACAAAAAGATGACAAAAAATATGGACCAGAAAGCCCCATAGTAGTACGGTCCCCAGATGAACATCGTGACAGACATCATGGTGTTAAAGAAAAATAGCAAGAGAATAAGAAATACCAAGAGGGGATCAAACTTCTTTTTTGTTCTTAGAATATAAAAAAAGATAGTGAGCCACGAGGCTATAGCTAAACCCATGGAGAGGGCAATAAATTTAGAGGAAGTATTTGAAAAAGAAAATATGCCCATCGTCTCTAAAATTAAATTCCTGGCATTCATTCCAAGATATTGAATGGAGTTATAGATGGTGTGCGGCTGATGGATGGATTGAACAAGGTCATAGTTAAGTAGATGCGGCTGCTCATGCCCGGCTAAGACGCATAAATAAGGGATGATCTTTAAATAGGCCACGACAGTTATAAGAGGCAGAAGAAGCCAGAGAAAAAGGAATGATTTTCGTCGGAATAATGAGGGAAAAATAAATAACACCGCTGGAAATATCAACAGGGCGGTTTCATCCCAATAGAATGAAGCAGCGGTGATGGCCCAACATATCAAGAATTTTATGATCGGTACAGGCATCTTCGCATCTAAAAAGTCTTTTTTTAATTTTGAGGCCAGGTATAAGCAAAAAATGATAAAGAAATTGGTCATTGGTTTGGCTGGCCTGAAGAGCATCGCTTCAATGCTAAGGACGCCAGGTGTTGCCAGATAAAATGCCACCATGGACATGGCGATGTTGGGGCCAATGCCAATATTTTTTAGTAATCGGTATAAAAAAAGAGGGCCTAATATTAAAGAAAAGATCCACGTTAAAGACAGGCTGGGATGAGGCATGATGTAACGCCAAAGCCAACAGCGGAATTTGGTGTCGATGATCTCAAAGTAAGACGAAAGAGGGCGGGTGCAGCGAGGCTTGTATTCAAATAATTGCCAGAATAATCCATTCTTGATATCTTTAACGTTTAGATCGGGCCCTGTCTTTAAAACAAAAGATTTGATATAAAGCTCTTCCGGCTGGACCCAGGAATTTTGATAGGAAAGGCAGTGGGGAAGGATGCCAATATAAACAAAGATCAATAAGACAATGGCAGGAGTACGTCTTAATTTTTCTTTGATAGTGTTGAAGAGCATCTATTTATTCTTGTCTTTCAATTCATTAAAGATGGCGTCGCGGTTTTCTTTAGCTTGTGTGTCATTAGGATTTATTTCAATGGCTTTATTATAGTTAAATATGGCTTTAGTCAAGTCGCCGTTTTTATAGCAGGCAAATCCAAGATTGTAATAGGCGTCTTCGTAATCAGGTTTTAGTTCAACAGCCTCTGTATAATCCAAAATAGCTTGAGGGAGATGCCCGTATTTTAAATAAGCGTTGCCGCGGTCATTATAGCCTTCTGCATAGTGTGGGTTTATCTGGAGGGCTTTGTTGTAATCAGCCATTGATCGAATAAAATTATTTTCTTTTTCGTAAACATTCCCGCGATTGATATAGGCTTCTGCTAAATTCGGGTTTATGTCAATGGCCTTGCTGTAATCAGCAATGCTTTGAGGGAAATTGCCTTCTTGGGCGTAGGCAAAGCCGCGATTGATATAGGCATTTATGTAACGAGGATTTATGTCAATGGCCTTGCTGTAATCCGCAATAGCTTGGGCGAAGTTTCCTTGCTGTGACCAAACAAGCCCGCGATTATTATAGGGCCTTTCTTTATGGGGAGATTTTGCGATGGTATCGCTCCATAGCGTTAATTCATCTTTCCAAATTCCATTTCTTTGATAGGCCAGTATAGAATTAAAAACTATTATCACTGTCAGGATCTTTATCATTGTTTTGATCGATTTTTTTCCAAAAAGATAATAGGCGCTGCCAGCTAAAAAGAGGCTGTATCCCGCCAATGGCAAATAAAGCCGGTGTTCAAAAATGACATCCTGCAAGGGGAAAAAACTTGAGTCAGGCAAGAGTGCCAGGAAAAACCAAAGAATAGAAAAAGAAATAAGCCTGTATTTTGAGAAGAGGCATTTGGCGGCATAAAGAATGCTTATTAAAAACAAAAAGCTTGTGAAGACAGGTAATTCAAAAATACTTTTAAAAACAGGATAGTCATAATCCAGATTTTGATTTAACGGCAGGAAGGTCAATCTAATGTAGGTGACAATCACCCTGAATTGAGTAAAAAGATAATGCGCCGATGAGATAGTGGAAGCTTCTTCGGGTGCAAGGCCTCGCATGGATCGATTGTTGGCCAGCGCTGTTATCAGTAATGTTAATGGAATAATAAATAAGGTAATCAAGAACGGGGTTAGGTATTTCCAATTAAGATCTTTATCAGTTTTTAAGAATGTGTATTCGTATAGCAAGATCATTAAGGGTAAGGTTACGGCTGATTCCTTGGTAAACATCGCCATGACAGCTGTTATCAGCGCGCTAATGTAATAAAGCATGGCGTTATGGGGTGACTGTCTTGATTTAATATAGAAGCACAGGCTCATTAAATAAAATAATGCTGCCATTGAAGTCGCCCGTTGCCAGATATAGGTCACTGATTCGATTTGAATGGGGTGGGTAACAAATATCAATCCTGCAAATAAGGCAATGATATTGGCATGATCAGCGATCTTTTCTTTTTTCATGAGGGGTGTTGAAAAAGTCAGAAGAGTAAGCCACCAGACAAGAAGGGCGCAAGCGATATGAATGGCTATGTTAAAAAGGTGATAGCCTATTACATTAAGCTGATGGCAATGATAATTAATGGCGATCGACAGAAAAGTTAGGAAGCGGCACGGGCAGAATTTAAAGATATTAAGCAGGTTCGCAATGTCTCTTATAGAAATGTTATTAAGTATATATATCTTGTCATCGAACTGAAACGAGCACAGCCATGTGTTGGAGTAAACAATGGCTCCTGTACAACAGATAAGAAGTATAGAAAGCAGGGTGGGTCTCGAAAGCTGGTTCATAGTGGATAATGGTATCACTTTCCTTAATAAATCTAAATAAAATATATTAAAGAATGGTTGTGGGGACCCTTTTATTAAAATAAAATAAGTTAATATTTTATTTTACCTTGGACGGAGTCTACCTCAATGAAGTTGTTTGATAGATTCAAAAAATTGATTGCCTGTGCCATCCTGGTGTGTTTTCTCCCATCCCAGGCTTGGGCGCAAGGCATTACCATTCCGACCGGTTCTGCTTTAAATCTTCATGACGGCCAATTGACAGTTCCTGGGGATATCACTAATGCAGGTACTTTGACAACGACCACCGGCCCTATTACATTGAGCGGTAATTGGACGAATTCAGGTACCTTTACTCCCGGGACAGGTACGGTAAATTTTAACGCCGCGACAGGTACTCAAGCCCTCAATAGCGGAGGGACAGGCTCGTCCAATTCTTTTTATAATCTCACCCATAATGCCGCAGGCACCGTGCAATTAAAAACCAACACGGTTGATGTTAATAATAATTTTAACAATCTTTCAGGGACATTTGACGCCAATAGCCTGAATATGACCGTGGATGGTAATTGGGAAAATACAGCAGCTTTTACACCGGGTACAAGCACAGTAACACTCGGCGGTGCTAATGGTATTGATCAGGATGTGCTGGGATCAACGACATTTTATAATTTTTCTAAGATCAATACTGCTGCCGCGAGCCTGACTTTTGATGCCACGGGTACACAAAATTTTACCAACAGCCTGACCATGCAAGGTGCCAGCCTGGGCCAATTGCTCTCCATACTCAGTACTGTTCCCGGCACCCAGGCCAATATTGCATTACATCCGGGTGGCGCCCAATTCATCTCGTTTGTTAATGTGAATGATTCCAATGCTTCTGGCGGTGTTGGACTGATAGCGCGTACTTCCCCGGACCATTCAGATTTTGTTACGTATCATAATACCAATTGGACTTTTAATAATACCACTATCACTTGGATCGGAGGAACGTCCACCGAGTGGGAGAATTCAGTTAACTGGGACAAGGCCGTGCCGGCCGCTGGCGATACGGTCATCATCCCTGGTGGAACGACATTTGAACCTGATCTGTGCCCTTCCGTCCATAGTTTTCCTTGCAGTGACGTGACCGTCGGTAATTTAACCATAGCATCTAATGCTTCTTTGACCTTAAGCGGCCAGAATTTAACAGTGGCCCTTGTTTCTCCTGCTGTCGGCACATTCTTAAACAGTGGTAATTTGATATTGAAAGGTACTGAGACCCTTACCCTGACCCAGGATACGACCAATCCAGGGACATTTACATATATTGGTGATGGAACAAGTAACCCGATCACGATCAGGGATTTTGGAACCACGGATTATTATAATCTGGTCATTAATGATACCAATACGGCCAAAAATACATTTGTCACGGCTGCAACCAGCAATCTTACCACTGCGGGCAGCGTGACAGTCACGTCTGGCACATTGGATATTTCAGCGAACACCGATACATTGACGGTTAATGGGGCATTGAATGTTAATGGTGCCAACGGGACATTGACCGCCACCAACGGTAATATTGCGGCTAACGGGGCAGTGGCCATTACCGCGGGTATATTGACAGCGCCAACAAGTGGAAAAACCTTTACGGTTACAGGGAATTTTACCCACTCCGGCGGCACATTTACGAATTCCAATGGCTTAGTCACATTGAATGGCGGTGATCAAGCAGTCAACGGTACAACGACATTTTATCAATTTGCCAAGGCCGTCAGCGCTGCCCATACATTGACATTTGATCACACCGGTACACAAACCTTTACCAATAGCCTGACCCTCAATGGTGCCAGCGGCCAACTGCTTTCCATACGCAGTGACCTGACAGGTACACAAGCGCATATTGCTTTAAACCCCGGCGGCCTTCAGGTGCTTAATTTTCTGGACGTCGAGGATTCTAATGCCGGTACATTCCCAGCCCAGGTCACGTTGGCGCCGAATAGTTCCCATGATTCCGGTGACAATACCAATTGGGTTTTTGGCGGCATCACATTGACCTGGGTTGGCGGTACATCCACGGATTGGAATACAGCTTCCAACTGGGATAAAGGGTTTGTGCCAAGAGCGTCCGATACCGTGGTCATTGCCAATGCCGCTAATCAGCCTATTTTAGCGACATCTGTAACGGTGGCTAATTTGACGATCAACAGCGGATCAACAGTAACGCTTGCCGGCAATAATTTAACGGTAACACCGCTGGGAGTAGGTACATTTAATAATAACGGTACATTGATCCTGGATGGTAATGAGACAGTAACATTGACCATGGATTCCACTCACGGTACATTTGATTATGTCGGTGACGGTAATTCAACACAGGATACGCGCACATTGGCTATCTGCAGCAGCACGTCGCCGCTGACCTGCAGTTCTAATATCGCCTTTAATAATTTGACGGTCAATGACACTAATTCTACACCAGCTAACAGGGATATCTTTGCCTCTAACGGGGCAATAACGGTTAATGGGAATTTATCGGTAAGTTCAGGGACGTATGATGATTCCAACAGTAACAGCAGCCTGGCCGCCAATGGCAATCTGACGATCACTACTCCAGGTATCTTTAAAGCTCCGGCGACGGGCAAGGCATTTACTTTAACAGGCAATTTTGCCAATTCAGGCACGTTCAGTAATTCCAGCGGTTTGATCACATTAAATGGCACCAGCCAAACGGTCAGCGGTACGACGACATTCTATCAATTTGCCAAAACTGTCAGCACTGCGGCAACATTGACATTTGACCATACAGGCACACAGACGTTCACCAATAGCCTGACGCTGCAGGGAGCGGCCGGCCAATTGCTTTCCATCCGCAGTGATACCGGCAGCAATCAGCAAGCCAATATTATTTTAAGCCCGGGCGGTACTCAAAGTATTTCTGAAGTGAACGTACAGTATTCCAACGCAGGAACCCCGCCGGCGGATGTTACATTGGTGGCCCGTAATAATTCTGTCGATGCGCCTCCGGGGGGGACAAATACCAACTGGATCTTCGGGAATGCAACGCTCACATGGACCGGTGCTGTATCGACAGATTGGGATAATCCTTCCAACTGGAATTTAGGATTGGTCCCGGCTCCGGGAGATACCGTTATTATCGCCAATGCTGCCAATCAACCTGTACTGGCGACCAATGTTTCGGTAGGCAATTTGACCATTAACAGCGGATCAAGCCTGACGCTCAATGGCAAGAACTTAACGGTCTCGACGGCGTTTAATAATAACGGCAATGTCAATCTTGATGGCAATGAAGTATTGACATTGACCATGGATTCGACCCACGGAACATTTACCTACGTAGGGGATGGAAATGCAACGCAAGATACAAGGACGCTTACCATCAATGGCAGTACTAATGTGGCTTACAATAATCTGGTCATCAATGATCCTAATGGCACGGCCGCTGACAGGGATATTTTTGCGACCAACGGTACATTGACAGTCAATGGGAACCTGACGGTAACATCGGGGACATTGAATACAGACAACAGTAATAGCAGTATTGCCGCCAGCGGGTCCGTGACGATCGCCGCCAATGGTATCCTTGATGCGCCGCCAGCGGGCAAAAGTTTTACGGTGCCGGGGAATTTTACCGACAATGGAACGTTCAATAATTCTTCGGGTGCTGTTACATTCACCACGACAGGGACGACGATCATCGCTGGGAATACGACATTTTATGATTTTGTTTCTACCACTCCGGGCAAGACCATAGAGTTTACCGCAGGCAGCGACCAAACGGTCAGCCATACATTAAGCGTGAATGGTGTCAAGGGAGGCCTCATCTCTCTTCTTTCAACCACGACAGGTACTCCCTGGAGCATTACTTTTCCTAATGGAGCTCAGACGGTGGGCGAATTGAGTGTAGAAGATTCAGATGCGCTGACGAACACGGTCACTTGCCTGAATTGTACGAATTTGGGCCATAATAATTCCAATTGGATCTTTGAAACCCTTTCTATTAACTCTCCTGCGAACGGGACGACAGTAGGGCAGACACCGACGCTGATCGGTGTGGCTCCTGCCAACGCTATTGTGTATATTAGAGACATCAGCGGTAATTTAGTGGCCACGACCAAGGCCGATGCCAATGGTAATTTCCGTGTGGTGGTAGGCAAGGACGATGGCGCAACATCTTTACCGATCACCCCTCAGCTGGCGACCGGATCTAATAGCCTGACACCTTATCTGGCCGTCGCGACGACGGCCCCGGGCTTTGTTAATGCCGTGACGGTAGATACAACAACGACAACGAGCCAGGTCCCTGACATCACCCAGCTTAATGGTAATGTCATTACCAATCCTAATACCACGCAGTTTATCAGCGGCAGTATGCCGACTGTGATCGGCCAGGGTTTGGCCAATCAGCCGGTGACCGTGCAGGCCCTTGATGCCAATGGCAATTTGATCCTGACGGCGGGCAGCGGTACGGTTGACAGCAGCGGCAATTATTCGGTGACATTAACAACGGCTTTACCGGGTGCCACTAACTATCTTTCAGTCACTGTTGGTACATCCAGCAATGAAACGACCAGTGCCTTGATCGAAGTGTCCCTGACAAATCCCTTCGGTGTGGTTTACAATTCCACGACCAATCTGCCTATTGAAGGGGCCACGGTGACCCTTTATAATGCCACGACCAAGCAGCCTGCGACGGGCGTAAAGTCCTGTAATATGGCAGGTGTTTGTACGGCTGACAATCCTTTTACAACCCTTGCGGATGGTTTTTACAGCTTCCTGGCGCCTCCGGGGCAGTATTACATTAATGTTTCATCTCCCGGTTACACGTATCCCTCTGTACAGACGACCGTCCCTGCCGGGCGTATGGTCAATACTGGTTCCAAGGGCGAGGTATTCACCGTCGGCAGTGTCGTTGTTGAGCTTGACCAGCCCATGGATGCCAACAATATGTTGCTGCGTATCACCAAGAACGCCAATAAGAGCGAAGGCAGCGTCGGTGATATTGTCATGTACACGGTCAATATCCAGAACCTTTCACCGACCAATGCTGTTACCAGTGTCTATCTTAATGACATCATACCTCCAGGCTTTAAATACATTAATAATCGCGTTTTATTAAATGCAGCGCCTACGACCGAACCTAGTGGAGAGCGTCCTTTAGTGTTTAATATCGGGACCGTGGCTCCAGGCGCCACGATGGTCTTACAATACCAGCTGGTCATAGGAAGCGGGGTCACCATGGGTACGTACAAGAATACAGCAACGGCCCAATACATTAGCGGTTTGATCATCTCTAATCCTGCCCAGGCATCAGTCAAGATCATCCCTGATCCTGTATTTGATTTAGGCTCAGTCATTGGTAAGGTCTTTTTTGATTGGAATGAAAACGGTATTCAGGACCCGCCGTTCTTTGATCCTGTTTCCCATGAGACTATTGTTGAAAAGCCCGTGCCTAATGTACAGATCGTCATGGAAGACGGGACGATCATTACCGCAGACCGCGACGGGAAATTCAATATCCCGGGGCTTTTGCCGGGCCGTCATATCTTCAGGCTTGATGAACGCACATTGCCGCCGGGCGCCTATTTGACGACGAGTAAAGGTGTCATCGTTGATATCACTGCCGGTTCCATCACTAAGGTCAATTTCGGTGTCAATATTGATGAGGCCCAAATTAGCGGCCGCGATGCCGTGTTCTTTAATGAAAAGATCCGTTTGACAGAAGACCGCAATCGTCCGGTGCCAAGGCTTAATGCTGCTATATTCGATGTATCACCGGATGCTCAAGCGGGTACGGAAGAAGTGCTTTTATACAATGGGATATTGGTGCGGCAGGCGGAATTCAGGGCATTTACCAACTATTCACCGTTTATGACGAGCTGGCGCCTGGACATCATGGATGCTGATACTCATAAACTGGTCAGGAGCATTGAAGGTACACCGCTTAACATCAACGATCCTATTTACTGGGATGGGCGTGACAGCCAGGATGTGATCATTAATCCTGCTCACAATTATTCTTATATCTTTAATGTGACTGATAATAAGGGTAATAGCGACGACACTAAAGAAAAACCCATTACGGTCCGCCAGCTCAAAGATGAAGAGGCTTTCAAGAAGGAACATATAGAAGATAAGGATATCCTTAAAGACCGCGCCGACCGTTATCACAAGTGGCTTGATGCACAAACTGCTGTCAATAATCTGAACCATCAGTTAATTCCGGTGCAAGGTGAGACCATTCATCTTGACCGTCAGGGCACCGATGTCAAGAGTATCCACGTCATGAAAGGCAAAAATTTATTTACGGATATTCCTTTGTCAGAGCAATATGGATTGACGCCGGATGAATTGATGGCCAGTGGTTTTACGACAGCAGATGAAAAAGATAATCTGGAGATCATTTTACCGAATGGGGACTATTCCCTGGATGTTGTCAGTGCCAAGCCGGCTCCTGATGGTTCAACGCCTCAACCGGCTCCAGCGGCCGTGCCGCAGTCTGTGCCGTCTTCAGGAATGCCTTCACGCACAGTATCTTCTGCTGCTCCCGGAACACTTGAACATTACAGCCGTCCTTTGAAGGTTGGCGATGACTATATGATGTTCGTTGCCTTAGGTGATGCGCAGGTTGGATATAATATTGACCGCGGCAATATCGAACCCATTCAGGACCCGACACAGCAGCCTGGTTTCTATAAAGAAGGCAAGGGAGCGTATTATTTGAAGGGCCAGATCCTTGGTAAATACCTTGTCACGTCGAGCTATGATTCTGACCGCGCGCAGAAAGCTTTGTTCAGGCAGCTTGATCCCAACGTTTACTATCCGGTTTATGGGGACAGTTCAACGATCAATTATGATGCCACCGATACTCAGGGAGCATTATATCTGAAAGTGGATTGGGATAAGTCTTCTGCGATCTGGGGCAATTATGCGGTTGATTTCAATGATACGGAATTTGCCGCCTTTAGCCGCAGCTACTACGGCGGTAAGATCGATTATCAATCAGTGTCCAGTAATCCGTATGGAGATGCGCGTACCAAGATCGTTGTTTATCATGCCCAGGTCCAGCAATTGCCTTCGCATAATGAATTTTTAGCGACAGGCGGTTCACTGTATTTCCTTAAATACAAGAATGTCATCCAGGGCAGTGATGTTATTACCATCCAGGTGCGTGACCAGACCACAGGGCTCGTCGTGGCAAGCCAGACCATGACCAATGGTGCCGATTATGAGCTTGATAATAGCGAAGGCCGTATCTTGTTCTGGCAGCCGGTATCGATGATCGCCCAGTCGGAATCCATTATTTCAAATAATTTGATCAACGGTAATCCGATCTATGTGGTCGTTGATTATCAGTACGCTGCTGCAAGCCTGCAGACGCAGGCAAGCCAGGGAGCGCGGGTGGCCCAGGCGATCGGGGACAATGTAGTTATTGGGGGGACCTATATTGATGATAATTCCAACGGCCAGAATTATACCTTAGAGGGTACTGACGCGACACTGCATGTGGACAAGAATACCACGGTCAAAGCGGAGTATGCCCAAAGCACCTCACAGGAAACAGGATCCTATGTTTCCACCGACGGAGGTATAACATTTACATCATTGATGCTGGATAATTCCGTCAGCGGCAAGGCCTATGGCATTACCGGTGATTCACGCCTGTTTGATAATATCGGATTAAAGACGTATTACAAATGGATCGGCAATGACTTTGGTGCAACGGATACGTCGTATCAGCAGGGCAAAGAGTTGATGGGTATGTCCATGGTCTTTGATATGACACCGGTGACGCGTTTGACCGCCAGTGAGGATATCCAGCGCCTGCTTAATGGCGGTAATCTGCAGACATCCGCACAGGTCGGGGCATCAGAGACGGATACGACCATGATCCAAGTCGTGCATACCGCAGAACGTTTGACAATGACAGGGCAGTTTACGTTGACGGAAGTTAAAAGCGTTGTTAATGGCATTGAGTCAACGACCAATCAGCGAGGGGCTACCTTTGGCGGCCAGGCCCAATATGACCTGACCAATCGCATCAAGGTGGTCTTAGGCCAGCAGGTGGATGTTATTAATCCGGCTAACACCGCGACCACTTTAGGGATCGCGGACCGCGTTACCGATCGCACGACATTAAATGCCCAGGAAATCTTGAGCCAGCAGGGCAGGGCCTTTACGGCGGGCGTCACTAATAAGATCGGCACCAGAATGGCGTTGACCACTGCGTATACATTGACCAATTTAAATACCGGTGAGGTCGATAAAACAGCCAGTGTCGGCCTGGAAGATAAGATCAATAATAATATAACGACCACAGGAACGATCGCCCAGACGGCGTCTTCCCTGGGGACATCCACTACGTCAGCCAGCGTCGGAGCAATTGCCAAGATATCAGATAGCGCGACGGTGAACATGAGTGTGGGCAAAAGCCAGAACGCCCTGGGGGCTCAGGGTGGTACCAATGTAAGCTTGAATGGTACGACCCAGATCGGTGACACCACAGTTACCGGTACAGCCCAGACGACCGGCGGCATTGCTACTGCCACCCCCGCTTCAACTGCAGTGAATTTGGGCAGCACGGATACATCGATCCCTACAAATCCTCTCAGCATAGGAACCACTGGTGTGATGGCTACATCCTCCGTCGGTGTTCAGGCGACAAGGAAGGTTGATAGTAATACTTCAACCAATGCCCTGGTAAACGTTTCCGATGATACGACGGGTGCCAAAACGACCACCTTTGGTTTTGGAAATACCAGCAAGCTTGACCAGGAATTACAGGCCGTTACCAGTAACAGTTTTTCATTCAGTCCCGGCAATGGAGTTGTGCAGAATTCCAAATATGGCCTTGCCCGTAACAATAACGGGCATAATCTTGAAGCTGATTACACCCGTCAATTGGCCAATCAGCCGGGCGTGATCTCAGAATCGAATATTTATGGTTTGACGGGGGATGTCAATGACAAGCTTGCTGTCGACGGCAGTGTTCAAAGGGGCAAGGTGCAGAATCTTGACACCAGCCAATCGACCATTACAGATTTTTCCTTAGGTGCTGGGTATGTGCTTAAAGATACTGAAACGGCAGAAGAAAGATTAAAGAACTCTGTGAAGCTCGAGTTGCGCATAGATAAAGGTATCGGCACAGACAGCCTTCGTCAGTATGTGCTCTATGATGCCCTGGATGGCAAGCTTACGGATAATATTTCTGCTAATATCAAGGTGGACTATTCCAAGACCTTGGACACCACGACGGGTGCGGTAGCAGAACGTCATGAAGAGATCATTTTAGGTACAGCGTACCGTCCTGTGAATTTTGATAAATTAAACCTTATCGCTGAGTACTCTTACCAGGATGGTTATGGCGGCGGCTTGCAGCAGGCGGATGCGTTAAATACAAATGTTCAGCAAACCATCACCCAGGTCTTGAGTGCTGAGGCTGTCTATGACATTAACGATAAATGGCAGTTAGCTGAAAAACTCGCTTACCGTATCGAGAATGAACAAGACACTGGTTTTGCATTTACCCAGACACATACATGGCTTGTTATTCATCGCCTTAATTATAAGATCGACCGCAACTGGACGATCAGCGGCGAGTACCGCGATCTCGTCCAGGTCGAGGCCAAGGACAGCAAGCAGGGCATTTTACTTGAAGCGACACGTGACATTAATGATAGTACCCAGCTTGGCATCGGGTGGAATTTTACCCAGTATAATGATGATCTTACCAATCTCAGTTATACTGCCCAAGGGCCCTTTGTCAGGATGACCAGCAAGTTCTATGACGAATCACCAGAGGAGCGTGCCCGTGCCCGTGCGAAATGGCTGGATGCAAAGATCAGTGATTGGGCATGGGTCCTGATCAGAAAAGAATTATCCAAGAAGGACAGCAAGATCGTCCTGGAATTAAACCGTATGTTTGTGTTGGCCAAGGAAGCCCGAAAAGCAGGCCGCCTGGAAGAATCCCGTCAGATCTATAAAGATATTATTGCGGCAGGCCAGATGATGTTTGATGAAGCTTCCGAACATATCCGCAGCCGTATTGCTTTTGAAGAACAAATGCAGCAGCTTGACAAGGACGCGCAGGAATATTTCAAGGGCGGCGAATATATCAAGGCCAGAAAAATATGGGAGAAAGTAGTGGATGAGGCTTCCAGGGGTGTGGTAAAATAATTGTTGAATAAAAATATGGCCAATAAATTGTTCCGATCATATATATTACTTGCGCTCATTTTTACGGCGGGTATTTGTGCTTTTGCTGATGAACCCAGCTCTGCGCTCGACGATAAACCGTCCGTGGACACAGCTGTAGCGTCCAATGCCCAATCGCCTTCTGCACAGCCTGCTGTAGTGCCTGCCGCCGCCCCATCGGAGGCCGCTGCTCCTGACGCCCACACCAGTTATCTGTATGATTTAAAGAAACTCATCGAAAAGTCCCGCGAAAATATCAAAGAGGTCAATCAAAAGATCAAAGACCAGGCCGTCCTAAAGCGCAATCAAAAGCGTGAAGAACGTGCCCGTCAATATTATGAAAAGGGTATTGAGTTGACCAATGAGGGGAAACTTGATGAGGCCCGTGATTATTTTGAGAAAGCTATCCGCATCACCGAGCACCCGGAAATGGCAGGGTATATTAAGGAAAGCCAACGGCGCTTGAAGAAACAGGAAGATGCCCTGAATGCCCAGCAAAGAGAACATTTCAATCAGATGAAACAGGATGAAAACGTCCGCAAAGAAGACGTTGAGACTGCTTACAAAGAAGCGGTCGATCTGTATAAGCAGAAGAAATTCCATCCAGCCAAAGATGCCTTTCAACATGTCGATGAGATCGCCCCTGATTATCGGGCCACCAGCAGTTATTTAAAGATCATTGACCAGGACATCATCACCTCCGATGCCCTGGCTGCCAAAGCCCAGGCTGTTGAGATCGCCAATCAGCAAAAAGATGCTGAAGTTGCCCGTGCCAAGGAAAAGCAAATGTGGATGGCGCAGATCGAAGAAAAAGAAAAAGAACGCAAAGAGGCGATCGATAAGCAGGCCGAGGATGTTTACGAGCAGGCGATTGATCTATATAAAAATAAAAAGTTTGCCGCGGCTAAAAAGAAATTTGAAGAAGTCAGCTGGGTCATCCCTGATTATAAAGCCACGATGAAATATTTGGGGCGCATTGATCGTGATGCAGAAGAAGAACAAAAACGTGTTGCTCTTGAACAACAGAAAGCCCTGCAGGAACAGCGTTGGGAAGAAGAGGTAGAACGTAAGAAACAGGAAGCCCAGCGCCAGCGTGAGTTGGAAGCCAAAGAACGCCAGCACGTGATAGATCTTCAGGAGCAGGCACAGTTCTTGTATACGGCTGCCGTCGGTTTATTTGATAAGAAGAATATGGATGAGGCTTTGCGTAAATTCAGTGATATTGAAAAATTATATCCAAATTTTAAATCGACCAGGATATATATCGCCCGTATCGGGCAATGGAAATTTGATCAGCAGAAGAAGGCGTTGGAACTTCAAAAAGAAGCCCAGGCAGACGCCCTGCGCCAGCAAAAATTAGCAGAGGAGCGCCAGCGGGAGCAGGACCTTAAAGATAAAAATGATCAGGCAGAAAATATCTACGACCAGGCAGTGGTTTTATACCGTGACCATCAAATGGATGCGGCTTTAGAGAAATTTAATGATACCGAGAAAATATTCCCTGATTTTAAAGCAACCAGGACGTATATTTCCCGCATCAGGCAGGCAGCCATAGACAAGCAGCGCGAGATAGAAGATCAGCAAAAACGTCAATTAGCGATCCAAAGAGAAGATCAAGTAGAGAAAGCACATCAAAAAGAATTAGAAGAGCAGCGTCAGCGTGAAGAAGCGATCAAGGATAAGGGTGACCAGGCAGAAGCAATGTATGCAGAAGCCGTGGATGCCTATCGCAGCAGTAACTGGGAAGACTCTAAAGCTAAATTTGAATCTGTGGAGCAAATGATCCCTGATTTTAAACGTACACGCCGTTATTTAAAGAAGATCGAAATTATTATGGCAAAGGCAGCAGCGGCGAATCTTAAGCCAGCCGTCGTTGTTCCCCCCGCACCCGCAGCTGTTGTTGAAACAGCGCCTGTTCCGCCGCCGGTACCGGTGGCTGTTGCTGTTGCGGCACCCATATCTCCGGTACCTTCACCAGCAGTGGTGGTGCCACCGCCTGTTCAACAGCCTCCTGCACCCGCAGCCATTGCTCCGTCGCCAGTAGTACCGGCTCAGACTCCTGCAACTGTCGGATCTACTATGCCAGCGCCGCCAGTAAATCCAGGTGTGTCGATGGAAGATCAGCAAAGACAGGTCCAGGACATTGCTGCTTTGGCTGAAAGATCAGCGCAATTATATCATCAGATCTCGAATGTCGCTGATGATAGTACAACACGGCAAACCAAGAGAAAAATGGCTGAGGTTGATGAAGTCTTAAATAATTTGAAGCAGGACAAGGAACGCCTTTTACGTCAAATGCGTGAAGAGCAGTTGCAGCGCCAGCAAGAGGAATCAAAGGCCAAGCAGGAAGAACGCAAGGCCCAGACCGAAGGGATGTATCAGGATGCGGTGGCATCCTTGCGTGCGCATGATTATGCAAAAGCCAGAAGTAAATTTCTGGAATTGGAGAATACCGCGCCTGATTACAAATCCACCCGTCGCTATTTAAGCCGCATTGAGGAATACCAACGAAAAGCAAATGCGGAAGCGCTCATTACTTATCAAAAGGACCAGGCAGAGCATTTAAAAGAATTACAGGATAAAGAAAATGCTGACGAACTGCGTCGTGCCCAGCAAACCCAGGAAAAGCAGCGTCAAATAGAAGAGCAGCAGCAATCCTCTTTAAGGGAACTTGCTCAAAAAGCTTCTGATATTAATGATGATATCATTCGCCTGTCTAAATCCCAGGATTACCAGGCAATGAAAGAAAAATTTGCTGAATTAGAAAATACCGTTACTGCGCTGACAACGCTTAAAGACGAGATATCCAAACAAAAAGACAGCCAAGGCCGTGAAAAACAATTGGCCATTGAATCCATACGTCATCGTGATGAGGTGATCAAACAAGAGAATAAGGAAGAAATCCAGGCGCGTGCCGCTGATATCCAGGAGCCTGTCAAAGAAAATCAGCCTATAGTATCGAACCAGCCTTCTGAGGTGGACCATTTCAAACGCCGTGAGATCATGCAAGAGCAGAACATGTTATATAGTGAAGCTGTTGACCGTTATGAGCATAAAAAGTACACCCAGGCCAAGCTTTTATTTGGTGAGTTAGATGAACAGAATGATCGTCGGGCTGAAGTCTGGCTTAAAAAGGTGGACCGTGCCATTACCCAGGAACTTTTAAAGAGCCAGGAAGGCGAAGAGAGGGAACGTACGGCATTTATCGCAGACCAGTTAAAAGCCCAACGCCAATTGTCTATTATCCAGGAACGCGAACGTGACCGTCAAAAGAAATTGACGGAAGAATTGGAACGGCAGAAGCGCCTTTATGAAGATGATCAATTGTTGCAGCTGCGTAAAGAAGAAACGATGAAGGTCCAGGAGCATGAACGCCAGGTCCAGGAAGAAAAACGTTTGCGATCAGAAAAAGAAAATCAAAAGCATCAGGAAATTTTTCATTTCCGTAAAATTCAAACTGTTGTTAAACCTAAGCCTGAGGTGAAGCCCAGTGTTGTACCTGTTGCTGCTGTGACACCACCGCCTGCTGTTGTTAATCCTGTACCTGCTAAACCTGTACCATCTGCCTTGAGCGCTAAAGAATCACAGGCCCAAATTGATTTCTCCAATAAACGTA
>Ga0206908_1046_pt1 | contig 24203 bp, 22 predicted proteins | sample Alteio_BWOrgHeat_78_FD_152979 | JGI IMG/M metagenome (GOLD analysis project Ga0206908, IMG submission 152979) | Enriched cells from forest soil in Barre Woods Harvard Forest LTER site, Petersham, Massachusetts, United States -... | ecosystem: Environmental > Terrestrial > Soil > Temperate forest >... | reverse complement strand
AAACCACTGTGGAGAGATTTCCCAAAGGCCGAGAAGAAGCGAAGCACCTGGAATGGCTACCGCAATTATTTCGTAGCGATTAAAGATGCCACGCTCCTTCACGTCAGCCACTGTTAAGCTAGCGCTCCGACATTCTGGAAGCTATACGTTATTTTGCCCTCTGCTGTAACGGTGAGGGTAATATTTCCGCACTCGTACGTTGACCAAACATATTTAGAGTGACGGCGATATTCTTCCAGTGCTTCGTGTTCGCATTCATCTGCAATTGATAGCACCACGATAGTTGGATCAATTAAGTCAATTGCCGGTTTATGATAGCCGCTCTTCCGGCCATGATGACTTGCTTTGAGAACTGTAGACTTAAGATTCTTGCCGTAGCAATCAACAATATTAGTCCAGGCGCGTTCTCCGGCATCACCGCCAAAAATTACCCCAACACCAGCATGTGTGACACGAAGCACGAACGACATGTTATTCCAGTCGCTTCCTTCATCACATTCTGCTGTTAGTGTCGCAGATGGTGAGAGAATTTCAATTTGGTCGCCGCCGGGGCTTCCAGATTCCTCACGTGCAAAATATGCATACATATCACTGCGAGTATATTTTCTGGCATTTTGGCGAAGCCTTTGATATGCAGCCCAATCTTCTTCGTCGTGAGTTTCGGGTTTACAAATACGAGAGTTATTTGTATCCCAAAAATTTGTGAAGCCTATCTGGCTATCAAGGGCCGAAATTCCCCGCATATGATCCATTTCTGGATGAGTTTGGATATACCGGAAAATGCTCTGTCCGGGATAATTTTCGCGGATAAACGAAACGGGGTTCGTCAGTGGAAGGTCTACGCCAGCAGTTCTCAAAGCCTCGCGCTTCGATCGGCCTAAGGCGCGATATATCGTATATTGCAGACGGATTGCGTCATTCCGGCGTAATTGTGCTTCGATTATGCTATCGTCTATTTCTTCGCCATTGGATGTATCGATGACTGTAATACGCCCTGATGGATGCCGAATAACCGTACAATCTCCGTGACCGACATTCAGGAAGTGAATTGTTAGCTCGTTCATGACAAGCACCCCGTATTGTACGGATTGTAGTGCACGTCGATTTCTAAAAACCAGTATGACATGTTTACCTATTCCATTCTAGCTCAATGAGCTCGGAGGGGGATAGAGCGGCCAGGCAGTAACATGCACACCTCACTCCGCGTGAGTTGTGGCTGAATGGCCGCAATCCAGATGGGGCTCGTGCCGCAGCTACGGTACGAGCCCTAGCAATTTGAGCGCCTCAATCACTTGTAGGGTAATTTGGGAGCGGCAAGGCTCCGAGCAAATCCACGCGTTAGTAAGGCGGTTCCTTGGTCGCCCGCACGAACAAGGGCACGTTGACTTAGACCTTTGTCGGCGTATTCCTCTCTCGGATACTATTAAAGGTCGAACACACATTCCTTGCCACCAGATATAGGGTGCATGCTTAAGAGATGCGCCAACGACATCACTGGAAAAATGCGCTGCTCTTTAGGCTGACGCACCGATAAAATGGCTCAAAATAGCTGGGACAATAGCTGGGACACTCGAATTGGACTGGTCGGGCCGGAAAAACAAAAACACCGGATCCTAGATAAATCAAGGGTTTCCGGTGCATTTTGGATTTGCCAAGGGCCGGAATCGAACCGGCGACACCACACTTTTCAGGCGTGTGCTCTACCGACTGAGCTACCTTGGCACCTGTGATTTTTCAACGAGCGCACCGCGGACGCGATGCGCTCGTTTCATTATGGCGACGCTGAACGGGCTCGAACCGTCGACCTCTTCCGTGACAGGGAAGCGCTCTAACCAACTGAGCTACAGCGCCATGCTGTTTTTCCTCGTAAAATGGCGTTCCCGGCTGTCACCGGATGGCACCAATTGTCACTGTTTTTAGACCCTATTGGCTATACATTGGCTATACTACTTTGCGCCCTTGTATCGCCGGCCTTAGTATCGCAGAATCCCGCTTCCGGCGCTAGCGCCAAAATCGAGCCCCGCGTTACCAAGGGCCGTGGTTACGCCGAAGCCGCCCAAGCTCCCTCCACTGCTCTTCCCTTAGCTAGCGATGTCGCTCCCGCGCGACCCGCGTCGATTCGAGAAATGCGCGAGCATCGGCTGGTCGTATACGGCGAAAGCTGCCGACTCTCACGTATGGAAGAGCACCGGTGCGCATCAATTTCCGTATCAATGCGGGCGAACAGCCCCAAAGCTTTGCTAGCGTGTCGTCACGATAAAGTTCGAGGTCACCGCGTGTCTCCGGGCGGCGACGTTCTTCGTCGAGTAACAGCGGAGGACTCATACGAATCCTCCACTGTGCACGCTGGGGACTTCGTTTCGTTTAATGGCCTCGTACGCGGTATTGCGTCCGACGCCGAGAATCGCCGCCGCCTCTTTCACCGTAACGGTCAGGCAGCATGCGGAATCGTCGAGTAGCCGCACAGAATTCATACGAATCCTCCACGGCTCTCCAAGAACCGTACGTGCGGGTTTCCCCGCATACGGCTCGTGCCTTTCAAACGCTCCGGTTTGAACGCGGCAGTAACACGTTTTTCGAGATATTGTTTCCACGCGGGATCGAAGGGATTTGCTTTTCCTTTAATCTTCACGTGACGGCGTATCGGCAAGTGAGCGAGTAAGAAGATAGGCTGGCGGGAGATCGTCCCATTACCGTCTTTTATCGAGGCGGAAAAACGCCAGGCACGCCCCTCAAACGGGGGAAAGTACTTTGCTTGAATCCATTTCACGGCTTTGCGTGGGTGCTTTCTGCGGGCCCATCGCCAAAGTGCTCCCGTGATCGCATAATCGGCGGAGCTAAAGGCTCGCGCGCTGACGACGTGGTGATGATAATGTCCCCATCTCGATAAAAGAGGATTGAGAATCGTTACCAGCTCCAGCGGCGTTGCCGAATACTTTCCTTTAATGATTTTCTTGACCTTATCGAGAAACACCCTGGTACTTTTTCTCGAGGGCTTTATAAAGAATTTCTTTTTATATTTGCGTATATTATGGTCGAGAAAATCGAAACCTTGCTCGATTTCAACGATTCGGGTTTTCGTTGGCGAAAGTTCGAACCCACGTTCGCGCAAGAATGCTTCCACGAGCGGCTGTATCTCATCCACGAGTAGTTCACGCGAAGCTCCCGTGATAATAAAATCAGCAGCATAACGCACAAAATTGACTTTTAAATGTCTGACTGAATCGTTCTTCGGAAATTTCTTGCGAAGCAGCGTTTCCAAGCCATCTAAAGCCATATTTGCAATCGCCGGCGAAATGATTCCGCCGCGTAGCGTGCGATCTTGCATCAGGTGAAACGGATCTTTCTCCAAATGTTTTGCCGCGAGCCACTTGCGGAGGATCGTCTTTTCCATCGGGATGTGTGCGATCAACCATTTGTGTCTCGTTTGATGACACCACGATTTGATTGTGCCTTGAAGTACCCAACGTGCGGAGTCATGATGTGAGAGTGCAATAAAACACTGCCCTATCGCATCAGCCGGAAAACGATGGCGGCGAAAACCGTAAGAATTCACATCACTCGTTGTTTCCATCACCGGTTCAAGCGCAAACAGATGCAGTGCTTGCATCGCCCGGTCGCGCATGGCGGGCATATTCCCAAGGCGCTTTCTGCCACGTGTGAGTGATACGCACGTACGGCGTAGTGGTAGAGGGCGGTACCCTCGTGAACGCAGTGTGTGAATCGCTCGTGCCTTTGACCGAGGTGTAGACCAGCGTTGCCGGTCTACACCCGATCGGGTTTTATCTCGATGTTCTGTCGCCCGTTTTACTGCTAGAGCCCTAGCACTATAGGAGCGAGTGAGAACCCGTTGCAAGGTCGCAACCTTGCTCCAGTGTCTTTGTGTTACTGCCTTCGCAATACGAACTTGCAGCCGGTACACGTCCGCTTCAATGGTCTCCCAATCGAGAGTTTCCCACTGTTCGTTCGTGTCGGATGCCGCTCCGGATCGTGTTATCACGCCCGTCATCAGCTTTGCATCCTTCGCGGATTCTCAAGTGCTCTTGCGACGTAAGGCCTTCGGTCGGTTAGCCCGCTTTCGCGTGGAGTGATGTTGCTTTGCAGCGCAACTCCTATCCGCTTCGTTACAAAACGGCATTCGCTTACTTCCTCATCCTTCACCCGCTGCCGTTTTGCAACAACGGGCTTCACATGTTCCGGTAATACAACACATTGGGTTAGGCCTATCCTGTCCGCCGGTAGCGTTAGTTGTCCATGGTGGAGGAGGTACGAGCCCCCACACCCGCTACGGTGCCATTTTGGCTTCAGCCTATCAGTATATTTGGCTGATTGATTTTCACGACGGTTCCGCGGATATTCGCATGTGCTGGCCATACCAATAATCCTAGCTCTCGTTTGCACTATACTAGCAAACACATCGCTCCTCGCAGAGTGAGATGCCGGTCCGAAAACCGAAGAATACATTGTCAGTGCGCTTTCGACGATTCGTTGCCTCCTCGCCTTAGCACCTAGGATACCGCTCATGGAAAAGCGGGTCTCATCGATCGCTCGTGAGACAATTGTATTACCGACTTCATGTCGCACCATATTGGTGTTCATACTAAGAGTATCGGTCGCTATTTGCCAACGCGGGGTATTTTTGACCCAATTTTGAAAATTTTTTTATAACGTATGCTCGAAATCGTGCTCGCGAGCGTACATTCGCGGTTCTTCAAGAAGATTTTCCCGCGCAAGGTTCATGCTCGTTCGCTCGTTCATGCGGTCATAAGCTTCGTGAGCGCGCTCGATTGTCGTCACCACCAGTTCCGTCTTGTCCTCCCTGGTCACAACGACGAACCCCTTGTCAAACGCGCTCCAAGCACTCCGAATCGTGCCGTCGATGTACTCGGTGTGTTCTCGGAGCGTGTCAATGGTAAAGCCGTGGGTCTTTGCGGTGGCTCGTGCGGCATCGAGAACGGCTTCCAGCGGTAAGTCTGCGCTGATCTGCGGCGCTTGAGTGGACCGGCGCGCTTCCCATTGACGCTCCTCGAAGAACTGCTGTTCCCGAGAACGCTGGTTGCGCTCTTTGAGAAGGGAGGCTTGCAACTGCTGTAACTCGGGGTTCGTGATCGTGATATCGAGTGCGACGGCTTCGCGCAACGCCGCGAGCTTAAAAGCTTGGGTCCCGCGCAATTCGATGCCATCGAGCCATTTTTGACGAGCAAGCAAGAGACCGAGCTGGATTGTCGTTGCGTCAACGTTATCGAAATCGAGGCGCGTGCCGGTGTCGGTAAACTCTTGACCGGAACCTGAAAGAGCGTAGACTACCGCACCATTTTCCCCTACGCGGTGCGAGAGATCCATAAGCGGCAACGAAGGCAGGCGGAGGTCCGGAATACGTGCTGGGTCATTGGTGGAAGAAGTGTGAGCGATTGCTTCGGCTGTCATCGTGCGCTCCATTTCGACCAATCGCCGTAGCCGGAGCATTGCAAGAACCGTGTCCATCGCTATGACGGAGCGTGCTGCTCGGATATCGGTCGCTTCCTGAAGGATGTCATTACATCGCCGAAGATCGTCATGAAACTCGCGCAAGATGGTGTGTTCTCTCGTACGCTCCCGTTCGAGCTGCTTGCGCCAGAGATTGCGAGCAGTCGCCTCATCGCCAAGAGTGTCGCCGCGAGATTGCAAGCTGATACCAAGCATCGTCCGTGCAAAGGTTCTGTCGAAGTCACCGGTTCGTCCGAGGCTTCCGGAGAGCGCTTTCGTTGTCGTCTCACGGCTGCTTTGCGTGCGCTCGAGCATTGGCACAGGGCGCTCATTAAGCGTGTTGTTAGCGCGCAAGCGTGCAAGAGCATGTGCAGCATCAAGGTCACCGGCAGCTGCGCGAGATCGCAACCATACGCGAAAGAGGCTCGGAGGGGCTTTGTAGAGAGCGTTAATCTTAGCCCGTTCGCTCCGGTTCGTCCGCCTATCCATTTCCCGTTCGTCGGCTAACAGTCGGCGGGCGACGGCACGAAGATACCGTTTTGGCACGACCGAGGGGCCTTGTAGCGTTTCGCGTACTTGCGTTCGTAGTTCGCGGTTGTGAGCGGCACGAGCTGCAGCTTGGCGTCGATAGGCTTTCCCAGCGTTCGCGTCGCTTGAGTGCACTGCCGGTGCGCCAATGTTCGACCTCGGCTTCGTACCGCGCAAAGAGTGTGCTAATCCCCAGATCGCGCACCAACGCGGTTTGGAGTTTAGCCGTAGCACGTTGCGCATGATACGTGCGGTCGCGTTCTTTTACGCGGATAGCGCGAGAAGAGATGTAGCGGCCAAGGCGCGCCTGTAGGGCAGGAAGGGAAAACTCAACTCCTAGGTGCGTTGCTTTTGCAAAGAGAGGTCGTTTGCCGGAGCGATCGACAATGGTTGCGCCATTGCCATACGGTTCATACGTCAAACCAAAACGAGCGAGTGATTCGTGAACAGTCTTCCAGGTGCTCCGTGGGTCACTTATTGCGCCACGCAATGCTGTTGCTGGTTCGCCGGAGAGCCACCGCTGAAACGACGTGTGACCTGTCCAGATTTCTGCATCAACTGCTCTGCTATTGAGTGCTTGCACAGGACTTCTGCGTTGCACATACCGTCCCGTCAGCGGATCGAGCGTGTAGAGGCCGCTTCCGCGCGTCCAAGAGAAGCGCTGTTCCAGTTCTCTGCAGGCTCGGCTCAAACGCGTATGATCGAATCCCATAACGAGCTGCACGTATGTCCGCGGATGGATGCGATTCACAATGACATGTACGTGCGAAAATTGACTGTCGCCGTGGATCGCTGCTATCCATTGGTAGTCGCCGGTAACGCCAAGTTTTTGGAGCGAATACTCGACGGACGCAAAGGCCTGCTCATGTGCAATGGCATCGCTCACGGGCCATGAGAGAACGTAGTGGTAGAGCGGATTACGCGCGCGGGTATTCTGCTGCGCGATAAGAGCCATTTCTTGAGCCGCCGTCTGCGCGCTCGCAAGGCTTGGCGAAGTGCGAACCGCAAGTGCTTTGCTCTGCTCGCGAATATAGGCTGTAACGTCACCGAAATTGGCGCGCCGTGTTCCACTACGATTGCAGACCTTTGCGATCACGTCCGAACCACCACAGCGAGGGCTTTTTCAAGGAGCGTTAGTGCGCGAGTATACAGCTCTGGTGGCCCGCCCTTGAGTGCAACGGTGAGGCGATTCATTGCGAGCACCAGCTCTTGCGCGGAAACTGCGTCAGTCCCTAACAGGCGGCTACGGACAAAGTGCGCCCGTGAACGCTGCTCCGATGCCCGCCATCGCCGGTCGATTATCGCAAGCTCGCTTCGCGTGAGGCGCACGAATAGCCTGAAATCTCTCTTCACTTATAGAGTATCGGTTGGAGACTTCAAGATGGCCAGTTTTGGAAGAGCTGAGAAACCGAGAGACGGCCATTTCATACATCTCGACGAGAAGCGGGAGCACTTTCACGTACGATTTCAAGAGGAAGGAGCGTGGCCTATATCAAGGAGATGGGCCACGCTCCTGATTTGCCTATTCGAAGGGCAGTAGATCCTCTTCGGAATCGGCAGGTTCTTCGGCATGATAGGACGAGCCGTTTTTGCTCCGACCGTTTGTGGAAGGTGCAGCCGGCTTGGCATAACGGCCTTCGCTCAACATCTGAAAATCGTTGATGACGACTTCCACTGCCTTGCGCGTCGTGCCGCTCTTGTCTTCGTATGATCGAATGACCAGGCGCCCTTCGACGAACGTACCGAAGCCTTTTTTCAGGTAAGTGGAACATCGTTCTCCGAGGCGATTCCACGCGATGATATCGATGAAGGTCGCCTCTTTGCTCTTTGGATTGTTTATCGCTAGCGCGAACTTGGTGACCGCTTTACCCGATTGGGTGTATCGGGTTTCCGGATCGCGCACGACGTTCCCCATCAGCGCGACTTTGTTATAGGATGCTCCCATGATGTTATTACTCCTTATTGTAGTTTTTAGTGATTGAGAACCCGAGTGAGGGCCTCGTCAGAGGTTGGCCCTCACGAGGTTTTAGGATCGGGGAGTTTCTAACGCAGCGCGCTTCGCATAATCAAGTAAAACATCGCGGATATCGAGCAAAATCTCCAGCATAAGTCCGGTTGTCAGACTGGTTTCCAACGTAGCCAGTTTCGCCATACTGTCACTCTCGAAATCTGCCAACTCAGCCTGTGCTCGTAGCCCGGCAATCCGGGTGTATTCGAGAGCTTCCCGCGATCGTGGTATGTGTTTTTGTCCTGGCGTTGGAACAGCGTTGATTGATTTGTGCATCGTTGTATTCTCCTCGCGCGTAAGGCGCAACGTGATTGATGCACGCCGTGCAATCACGTTGCGCCGCATGAAGAATTGCAAGCTGTTGTTTGTAATAACTCGCTAAAATTTTCGAAGAAACGAAGCATCGGATCCGGACGAGCGTGAGCGGCCAAAAACGGGCCTCCGGGCCCTTCTGCCGCGCTTTAGGCCCTCCGGACGACTCTTTGCTCGTCCAACTGTCGTGCGAGCGCAGAGAGGACCACTCTGGCGCCCGAAATGTCGATGACCTGGGCGCCCGAGCGGTCTGGTTGCTGAGTAGGGGCGGTTGTATCGGCGTGGGCGTCACATTATTTCGGATAAGCGTTGGCTCCCGAGACACGCAAAAGCCGCGTGATGCGGAACTCATGCAAGAAAGCGTGAAATCGGCTTTAGGTCACCGGAACCTCTGTAAAAATAATATGCTGCAAAGCATGGAAGGACTCTTCAGGAGGTCGTCAAACCAGGGCCGAGTCGTTTATTCAAGCACGGAAGGGTGGTAGCGATCATGCCCACAGGTGGTCTCGATTCCGTGCTCGCCGAGGCGGCATTGGGGAGTGCTAGGATAAGATGTGGCCCGCTATTTCGCAATCGCAACGGTTCTCGTCGTGGGGACGCTCCTCGCCATAGGCTTCTGGTGGACGCGCCTTCCACATAAACCGCTGACGATCGCCTCGGTGAACACCACGATGGCCCCTCGCGCCGAGCCTGGGCAACGGATCGATTACGGCACCGTAAATCGTCCCTTTATCGCAACCGTACCATGGGCACTCTCCGCACTACCAGAATGCCTCGTGCAAACGATGTCTGCTCACGGCGACAAAGCCTATGTGTTCACCAAACTCCCAAGCACCGCACATATCATTCAGTCTCCGGCAACGCTTCATTACGCCGATTGCACGATCCACATTCAAGGAACAACCGCCTTAGTAACCCGCGGCCCCGACCGCCTCACCATTCCATCAAAAGTCCAATTTTACAACAGCTCGAAAAATGAACTTTTCGTCTTACGGCAAGATGTGCGGGGAGCCGAAGTGCGCGTGTACGTGCCGGCGAACTGAGGTGAAGTATGCTAGGGGGAAGCGTCTACGGCGACCGAGAAATGTCGCTGTAGACTGCGTATAAGGAGGCTTTTTCTGTCCAGAAAGGCTCGTTGGATTCGAGAACGGCGGGAACACGCGCGTGCTGCGGGGCTCTGCATCAGTTGCTGCAAGGAAGCTCCAGGCCCCGGACGCGCAACCTGCCGCACGTGCTCGGCCCGTGCCGCAGAGCGCACGATTCGCAGACGCAGCGATTTACAAAAGCGGGCAAAATTGCAGCATATCATCTTCGCGCATGAGGAGGCGGGTGATTTGGCAAGGGAGCATCATCTGCACGACGATGCCGCGCAGCACTACCAGCAGGCATTGAACATCTCGGCTATCACGTCAGGCGACTATTCACGCATTTCAGAAAAACTTGCCGGTGCATTTACCTTTGGGCGTAATCCGAGCGCAGTAACTCCTCTCTACGACCGCGCTTTGACGATGTATCTCGACAGCCCCGCAACACGTACGAAAGCGGGTAGAATCCTGTTAGACAAAGCAACGCAATTGTGGCGTGATTCGCAAACCGAAGCGGCCCTCGACGTAATTTCTCAAGCGATTCATATCGCTAAAACCGAGGGAGAATCTCATTTTCTGATACATGCAAATCTCATGATGGTGGAGTTTTTGCAGGATCTGTCACGCTGCGATGATGCCGAGCCTTTTCTGTTAGCAGCCGGAGATGTTGAAAACACCGGCGATCCGCTCCAGCAGGCGTTGTACTATAGATCCAAAGGTATCGCGAATGCAAAGGGGGGGAATGCTTCCGAGGCATACCGTTATTTCGAACTAGCCGTTCAAAAGGCCAAAGAAACAAATGAAGTGAGAACCCTCGTTGGGATATGGATTGCTTACGCAATGGAGGCCGAAGGACTTGGCAACAACCAGCTCACAAAAACCTGCTTCGAACGAGCATTATTTGTAGCCCGCCGATATCACTATATCTGGCGCATCCCGTTTCTCTGCCTCGTGTATGCAAATACGCTCTCCCGTATGGGCCGATATCATTCAGCCTACGAGTATTTGCTTACCGCACTTTCCTACGATCTCGATATCCCGGTTATGGATGAGACAATAGCAGAGGTTGGTATCCCGCTGTCGCTTCATATGAACGATAAAGAAACGCTTGCTCGATGTGCTCGCCCGCAGGCAATCCATCTTGCTTTGCAATCTGGTGAGCCGCGCAGATTTGGTCCCGTTGTAACGGCCTTTGCTCGACTGTATGCGAGTGAAGGGCGTGAGAACGAGGCGCGCTCGCTGCTCCACCGTGCGGTTAACGCAGCAAGTTACGTAGAGCCCGTTTGGGATCTTCCAATCGCGGTGGCCCAATACGGTGTACCGGCGGACATTCCGAAGATGCGGACGTTCCTTGAAAAAAAAGCTTCGATCCCTTCCTTGGAGGTTGCTCGTGCTTGCTTGAGTCTGTTTGATGCTCTCGTAGCTCGGCGAAGTCGAGCAACTAGGGAATCCTACCAGCATGCAAAGACTGCTATGGAGCGGTTCAATGCGTTAGGGTGGCTTGGATATGTGGATTTGACGGGGTCGCTGTTTCCTGATGCGGCAAAGATTCCTGTCCATACTATGGACCCCGCGCCGCTTGCCGATATTCACATGCAACTCACGGTCCGCGAACGTCAAGTTGTCGAACTGGTATTAAAAGGGATGACCAATCGCGAGATGGCCGGCACGCTCTCCATTACGGAGCGGACGATCGAAGCGCACATGACCAGCATCATGCGGCACCTCGGTTTGCGCTCCCGGCATCAAATCGTCGAACGTCTTCAGCAAGCATCCGCCGAATAACGGCGCTTTACGGGTTCCACAATGTACGAACCCCTGGGACTCCTGTTAGACTGCTACCGCGGGGTAGTATGTTCTTAGTATATGCTCTTTGAGCTGGAGGAAGCCGTGTTTCAAGCGATCTCTCGTTGTGGTTCCATAGCGCTCGTTCTTTTTGCGCTTGCTTGTTTGGGGGCAAACGCGCAAGTCGCTCCGGTCGGCAGTGCCGCCGTCATGGGAACCGTTACCGACGTGAACGGGAAACCCGTCCCGCAGGCGCACGTCTCGCTTAGCGGTCCGCGAACATTCAATACAACGACCGACGCCACTGGCCAGTTCGCACTGCTGAACATCCCGTTCGGGATCTACCGCGTAACGGCGACATCGGAGACGCTCGGGGTTGCCACGAACGACCATATCGACATTGAAGGCGATATGAGCATCGTGATCGCGTATAAGGTCGCGCAAGCCGGCAATCTCAAAGTCATCGCAAATGTCGCTACCACCTCTACCGCGCAGTTTAACGTTTCGCCGGCATCGGTGGCGTCGATCGATCCCACCACAGCGGCTTTTCAAGGGCAAACATCGTGGCGGCATATCGTCGAGCAGATTCCCGGCGTTACGATCGCCGGGTATGACGGAGGCTTCTCGGCATATGCGAGCGGCGTTACCGGAAACCCCTTCATGCCGTTGACGATTGCCGTCGATGGCGCATTACCGTATGAAACCTCGACGCTGCTCGACGACATGCCGATTATCGGCATCGGCGCCTACCAGATGTCCGGTGGTTTTGGCACCGATCTTGGGTTTTATCCGCTTAATGGATTCGGAGGAGCAGATGTCGTGCGTGGTCCTGGCGCAAATGCACCGAGCATCGTCGATTCGATCGGTGGAAGCTTTCTGCTGCATGCTCCGTCGGAAGTGCGCGCCAATCACTATAATTTTTCGGTAGGTACCGATCCGTACGGTGGCATCGTTTCGAATGCCCAAGCAGCTCTGCGGATCCGCAAACTCTCGATCGTTGCCACCTATGGCGTCAATGATAGCCCGGGCCCGCTGAGTTCTGCAGTGCCGTTTCAGATTCTATCACTCGGCTTAGTGAATGGCACACCCTTCTCGTGCGTGTTGACCTGTGCATTCACGACCGCCACAAATCCCAATTATAATTCACCTACCGATAGCACAAGGTCGGTCGGCCTTTTCGGATGCTGCGTTCAGAATAGCAGCGCTTGGACCGTTCATTCCGGCTCGATTGCTCTTGGGTACGATATCTCGCCGGCGATTACCGCTCAGGTTTTCTATGCGGGCCAATCACAAGATTCAACGCTTGGAATGGAAGGCCAATCGTTAGTTAACTTTGTTACGCCCCCAGGTTACACCGGATGGCTGCAGCCCGGGGTTCAAGGAAATTTTTCCGGAGCCGGCACCCTCGCTACCGGGAGCTATCTACAGCCCTTTCTGCGATTCTCAAGTCTGGTCGAAGAAAAAATCTCTGCTAACGTGGGGAAAGGCTTCCTGAAGATCGCCGCCCTCCAAAACAGAACCTCGAGCTTGCTCCCCGCTGTCTCCCCGCGCACGGGAACATTTCAGCTCTTCGGCTCCGGCGGATACTGCTTCACGCCGCCTTGCAGCGTTACACCGGGGACACCACCGGGGACGAGTGCCTATACCCCGGTTATCTTTAATGGAGGCGTCTATACGGTCTCTACTACGAATCCGGCGTCAGCCCCAGGCACCTCTCTCGTCTACAACGCTACGAACAATCGCGATGCAATGCTCTCTTTTACGGAGCCGCTTACCGATCGTCTTCGGGCCGGAGCATCCTTCGTGCAATCGTATTACGATTCTCCGTCTGAAACAGATAGTAACGGCGCGGTGCTTTCTCTGCGCAATGCAAATCAACACGAATTTACGCGTGAGGTTCGAGTCTCGCTCGATGCAAATCCGGTCGACAAGCTCTCGATCGATCTTTCCGGATATTTCGTGAATGCCGTGTACCACGTGCAGAACCCCGCTGCAAGCTCGCAATACCTCGACCAGCGCTTCACGTATTCGGCACCACGTCTAGGCATTGTCTGGAGACCCCGCAGCAGGGTAGCGGTACGCGCCTCTCTCGGCGGAGGTTTCGCACTAGCGCCCCTTACCGACATGATTGGGACGAACGGGGCTGTTACATGCACTTCTGGCATCGCATGCAGCGAGGGACTGCAGAATTTGAACCTGCAACCGGAAACATCGTTCGCATTCGATCTCGGTACGGATGTGCGCCTACACGACGGAACGATCGTTTCGTTCGACGTGTACCGGGCAAATCTCTACGGTCAGGTTTTTAGCACGGCAAGTTTCTCTGGAAATACGTGTTCGAGCGTACCTACGTGTCCATCCCCTGGCACGAATGGCACCTTGCCGCTCTACATCACGCAATTCGGGAATATCGGAAAATCCCGTTATGAAGGCATCCTTCTGGATATCAAACATGACGTACCGCACGGGATCTACTGGCATCTCGCGGGTGGTCTCACGCACGCATATGTCGTCAGCGTTCCCCCCGGGTTCTATAATACTGCCGCTGCCATTAAGGCCGGTGTTAGTTGCGCTTCGGCTCCCTCTGCTACGAACTGCCAGAACTTGGCGATCATCCCAGGGATCAACTTCACGAGCCCGCAAGGCGGTGGCGGATTGGGTGCAAACGTTCCGTATTCGCAAGGTTCGGGGAGCATCGGATTCCGGTGGTCGCCGCAGAAATTCGTCGAACTTGAACCGAACTACTATGGGCCTAACAATGCGTACTATCGTAAGGCATTCATGGAGTTCGACGCGCTTGTAAGCTATCCGGTCAACCGGCATGCAGCGTTGCTGGCAACATTCCAAAATATCACGGGCATCTACGACGCTCCCTATGCAACCAATTTCACCGACGGCAACACGATCGGTGCTCCGGCACAGTACGGGCCTCCGCTCGCGCTCTACGGCGAGAACTACGGCGTTCGCACGGTTATCCTCACATTAAATGTGAAGTGATAAAGAGGCTCCTATTCTGTTCTTTGGGCGTCATCATTGCTTTGCAGATGGCGCCCAAAGTGTGTTCTGCAACTCTCCCCTTGCAACTCTCCGATCTGCTTTCCATGGCTCGCTTTCCGACCCAATTTGGTAACGCGCCGCCGGCCGGTATTTCCCCGGATGGAACCAAGGTGTTTTACGGAGTCGAACATCCCTCTGAAGAGGAAACTACGGGAAAAGATAAGGTCCATGAGGGGCGAAAACTGCTTTGGGTCGAAAATCTTAGCGATCGATCGATCGTTCAGCTTGGAGATCCAAATGTCGATAATTGGGAAGCCGTGTGGTCTCCCGATGGGAAAAAGCTGGCCTTTTATACCGGATCCGGCAGCCAGGATAATGTAGCCATTTGGGACGTAGCTACGCGAACGGTCCACGTTCTCAATATCCTTGTCGACGCAGCGCGGCTTCCGCAACAATTGCAATGGGTGCCGGATAGCCTGCACATTGTGGTGCCGCAAATCCCCGGGAACCATTTCGCTGCACCAGTGGAAAAAGAAGCCGAACCGGCAGTTTCTCCTGCCCCGAGCATAACGGTATTCACAAGTAATCCTGCCAAAAAGACTACGCTTGGAAACGACGTCATCGATCCGCTGCCGTTTCCCAGTTTGCGCCCTATCGATCTTGTGTTGGTGAATATTCAGACCAGCCAAAGTACGCCGATAGCAAAGAACCTTACTACTACATTTTACCGTCTCTCACCCGATGGTACGAAGCTGCTGTATACGCTGCCGACAGGCAGCATTTCGAGCGATATCAACAACCGAGTCGTATATGATGTGTATATTGCCCGCGTCTCGAACGGTTCACAGGAACGCGTCGCGCACGGGATACTCACGAGTTACGCATCTCGCCTCACGTGGTCGCACGATGGAACGAAACTCGCCTTTGGCGGAGGCAATATACAAAACGACTCGAGTGTACCGGCAGGCAATTATGGCGACTTGTTCCCGGCGCGATGTTATCTCATCGATCTGCAGCATCCCGGAACCTTACGCGCCCTTTCCAATCGAACATTTGGGAGAAGTGATATCCAGTGGAGCGCCGACGATTCCACTATCTACGCGACGACGTGGGATAGGAAAGGCATCACGGCAATTACAACAGCCACCCGAAAAGCCGTTCCGTTGCTCGCGCTTCGCGACGGAATGATCCGCGAAGTCATCAGGAACAGCGACGGCTATCTCACCATTATCGTCGTGGCCAACGATGGAGCAACGCGCATTCAACGGGTGAACGTTCATTCCGGAAAATCGACTACGCTTTCCAATGGTTTCGTAAGCATACAACATGTGTCGTCTTCACAAGATGGCAGCGGACCCGTTGCCTACATTGGAGCAGACGTCGCGCATCCGTCGGATGTGTGGACCGCCGATTTCAATTTCCGCAACCCGCAGCAGCTGACGCATCTCAATCCACAAATCGAGCAGCGCTCACTTGGCGCCCAGCAAGAATCCGTCACATGGCGTACGCGAAGAGGAGCGATACGCGATGGCGTGCTCTTATTGCCACCCGGGTTTCAAGCCGGCAAACGGTATCCAACGATTCTTTGGGTGTATGGGGGTGAAAACCAGGGAAGCATCCTCCGCGATCTCTTTGGAATGTGTGTAGATCAGCGCCTTGGTTCGTACTTTAACTTACAGCTACTCGCCAGCCGCGGTTACGCAGTGTTCGTTCCCAATAGTGAATTGCGCGCCGGTCACCCGATGTCGGATATCGCCGGTGAGATTCTTCCAGGTGTAGATAAAATCGTCGCGATGGGAATCACCGATCCTAAGCGTTTAGGCGTCTACGGGCAAAGTTACGGTGGCTACTCGGTTTTCTCACTGATCGTGCAAACTAACCGGTTTAAAGTCGCAATAGCGACATCCGGGCTCTCCGATCTCGTTTCGCTATACGGGGCCCTTTTCAAAGACGGCAGCGACTCGACGGGATATTTTGAGAACTCGCAGGGGCGCATGGGCGGTACCCCGTGGCAATATCGCGACCGGTATATCGAAAACTCGCCGCTCTTTTACCTCAATCGTGTGCAAACACCGGTGCTTATCGAGTACGGCGAGGATGATGAAGCGGTTCCACCCTATCAATCCCGTGAAGCCTTTGTAGGATTGCGCCGTTTAGGGAAAATCGCAACGCTGGTTGGGTACCCTGATGAGACTCATGTGCTGCAGACGACAGCCCATCAACAAGATTTTTGGCAACGCATGCTGGATTGGCTAAACACGTATTTGCCGGCTAAGGGATAAGTTCTCGCTCCAGCAGCAACAGTGCTGGGCCTAGGAGGATTTCCCGCAATACACAGAGGTAGTTTGCAGAGTGTCATGCCAAAGAAGAAGAAGAAACCGAAGAAAAAGATCGTGCCGCGGCTAGGCCCGCCGACGAATCTGCGCCCCGCCGGAGCACACGAGGATAAAGCCGCCTACAAGCGCCGCAAAAGTGAACTGGAAGAACGCGAAGCCGAAACGGAGGGCGTGGAAATCGAACGCGCGGATAGCGATTAAGCGATAAGTTCCCGTTCGACCATGACGGTGCGGGGATCGATGAGGTGTTTGTTCAGGCCGAGTTTTTCGGGTGGAACACCTAATGCGAATGCTACCAGCTGCGGTAGATGGAAGGTCGGCAAATCGGTTCGGCCCCATCTTGCGGCGGCGTCTTGCTGATAGCCGTCTAATGCCAAGTGACAAAGCGGGCAGGGAGTGATGACGGCTTCGGCGCCGTGATCTTTGGCCATGCGCATGTTTTGGCCGACCATGTCGGAGGCGACGTTGTCTTTTTCGAGTTGGATGTGGAAGCCGCAGCAACGGGTCTTACCCGCGTAATCGACGGGTTCTCCGCCGATCGCTTCGATCACATCTTCGAGGGAATGCGGTTTGCGCGCTGATTCCCAGCCGTTGACCGATTCCGGGCGAATGATGTGACAGCCGTAGAACGGGGCAACTTTTAGACCGTTCAGGGGGCGAACGACCATGGATTTGAGTTTATCCAGCCCGATATCGTCGATAAGCAGCCAAAGTAAATGCCGTACCGTGACGTTGCCGTTGTATTTTGCGCCGAATTTACCGAGGATGCCGTTTGCTTGCGCCATGCGTTCTTCGCTTTCGCGTAGTTCCTTATTGGCGGCGCGCATGTGGCCGGTGCAGGTGGAGCAAATCGTAATAACGTCGTCGAGTCCGAGCGCTTCGGCTTGGGCGTACGTGCGGGCGTTGAGCACGCGGGCGACGTCGCGGTTCACATCGTTGACCACCGAGGCACCGCAGCACGAAGCGGCAGCCTCGGCGGGCAGGCATCGCTACCAGTTTCTGGGCAAGTTATCGCTACCAGCAAAAATTGACTAGCTGAAAATACTTAGTCAACCGCAAACAAATTTTTGCGGACGGGCGAGCTGGAAAATTTTTTGCAACCCTTGTGTGCGTGAATGAAATGACGCGTCGGATGCAGCGCTACTGCGTCACCTCTTACGATTTGGAGGAAACGCGTGTCACATTCTTTGGATGCACTGATATTGCGAGGATGCTACTCATTACGGGAGCTCGTTCGCCTTAGTGGCGCCGCAAAAACCACGGTCATTCGACGCCGACGAAAGCTTCGCCAACAATTTCCCGATAATCCTGACTTGCAAAGTCCTTCCGACGACGCCGCACCAGCCGTCGCTGATAGCGACAATCAATTATTTCTGCCCGCCGTCGCTTCCGAACTAGCGCCAAAACACGAACGCACTTCTTCTTCCGCCTGCGACGAGTATCGCGCCGAGATCCTGACGATGCTCAACGACGGTTTCAACTCCATGAACGTGTGGCGCGCACTTATCGAGCGGCACGGCGTCCCGTTCGGATACGATACCGTCAAGCGCTACATCAATAAACTCCGGCCTGTCCGCGTGTTTAACCGCATTGAACACGAAGCGGCTTGGGAGTCACAAAGCGATTTTGGAAGGGGAGCTCCCACATTTAATTCGGAAACAGGAAAATTCCAGCGACCACTACTTTTTGCGTATTGCCTCAGCTATTCTCGCTGGCATTACGCCTGCGTGGTTTGGAAATCTTCTCAAAAAATCTGGTGTCAACTTCATGAAGCGGCATTCAAGTATATGAATGGTTGCCCCAAAACATTGCGGATCGACAATCTTCGCGAGGGAGTCACAAAATCAGACCCGTATGAACCACAACTCAATGCCCTTTTCAAAGAGTGCATGGAATACTATGGCGTTCAAGTTATTCCGTGCCGGCCATTTTCTCCTAATGAAAAAGGCAAGGTCGAACGAGTCATAAAATATATCCAACAAGCACTTGAAGGCCGCCGTTTTGATTCGATTGGCGAGCAGAATACCTACCTTCAGTATTGGGCGAAAAAATATGCGTTTGAGCGAGAGCACGGCACGACGAAGCGTATCGTACGCGAAGCCTTCGCCGAAGAGCTGCCACATCTTCAGAAACTCCCGCTTAAAAGTTTCGAGTATTACGAACGCTTCGAACGCACCGTACATATCGATGGCGCTATTGAGGTAAACCGCGCGTATTATTCTGCACCAAAGCCCTACGCGGGCCAGCGAATCATTGTTCATATGACCGATCTCATCCTACGACTGATCGATCCGAAAACACACCAGCTCATCCGGGAGCATCCGCGCGCCCAGCACAGAGGTCAACGTAGTACGCATCCCTCCGATTTGCCCAAAGTCACACCGCCACCCGTACTTGCCCTCGTCGATCGCGCGAAAGAACTCAGCAAAGAGATTGGCTATTTTGCCGTGCGAGTAGAAAAAGTACGTGCCAGTGAGTCTGCGCGCTCTCGATCCATACCTTATATCTTCTTAAACATTTCCTTAAGATCCCCGATCCCTTCGACAGCATAATGCTTTGCCGTTAACTCGCGGCAAGCGTCTAGTACGTCCCACGGAATTTCCCTTATCTTGTCTGCAAGCTCCGTGAAATGGGTATATTTTTTATTCGAAAGAACAGCATATACTTTCCGTTCAAGCCATTTTGCTTTTCTTATGCTCCAGCGGTATTCAGAGTCGTCATCAATCCAGTAAATGTTATTGTTCCATAAGACGAAATGGCTTTGACACCCTGTATCACGCCAAACCGATGGATAAAGACTGGCCCCTTTTTTCCTGTCATAAAAACGCCATGCTGGCCCAACTCTGCGATCCAGATTGAGCACAATGCGTTCTCCACAACCCTCGGGGCACAACATAATAATGTTGCGATCAGTACCTCGCCGCACGACTATAAAATCGCCAGGCTTATTTAGTAATGAATCTGCGAGAGCTATTGATGATACAGTTCCCTGCTTTATCGCTTTTTTAACGCGCATTTTGCTGGCCATTTTTCTCTGCTAATTCGTTTAATATTCTGCAGGCAATGTAGTATCCTTTTCCTGCAATTTCCACAGATATTGATGCTTGTTTGTCCTTTTCGTCGAAAAAGGATGATTCCCGAACTAGATATGCAACGAGACAATATAAATACTGATAGCAATTGGGTTCTATTGCTCGGGCCAATAACCGTAACTCCCGACAGACATCCCATAGCCACGCAAACTGCGTTGGTTCATTATGAGGAGGCGGAACATTAAAAAGACACTCCGAGCAATAGATTTCTAAAATAACCGATCGCCATTCATCTAAAAAATTAGCTATGTGGGCTTCGTTAGAAGGTACGTGCCGAATCGTACTTCTAAAGATTGACGTAACTTCCAGGGAGGCGAGATCTGCCACTAGTGGACCCCGGTTAGCCTTATAAAAGTCAATAAGAATAGCCTCGCCATTTCTTGCAAACACATTTTCAGTATTTAAGTCTCCATGAATAGGCCCCAGGCGGTATTCCATGATGGATTCGTTTTTCAATCGCTTAACAAGTTTCTCCGGGGTTATAATTGGACCGATGCGTGAGGCTGCCTCAAGTACGGCTTTATGGATGTGGTTGGTGTTTAGATCTATTTGCATGCAATCTAATAACGACTCTGGAAGCGTAGATACACTACCGAGAAATCCTTGTCGCCGCCATCCTCGTAGAGCGTCGTCAAATAGCGAGTAAATAACAGATCGTCGAGCGGAAGTATGGACGATATTAGTCAAAGGCACCGCATTGTCAACAAAATCACCAATTAAAACGCCGTGCATTGCGCTAAAAAGGCATCGTTGTTTGTCAAGATTTGGACGTTGACTAAATGGAATAAAGTTGCTGACAAATCGATCATACGCGGCAAGCTCTTGTTCAACGCGCGGTTTTTTATCGATTTTTGCGAAGAATGGCAAAGGATATGGGCCGGCATTAATATCAGGTCGGAATTCCGCATAAACGGCGTAAACAGCTGATCCTGAAAGGCCGCCATGTAATTGTTGAAGTGTTATCGCCACGCAATCGGAGAATGCTCGCCGCAATAAAAGCTCTGCAAAGTCACTTGGAGATGAGCCTAGAATTTTTAAGTCTTTACTATACGGCATCTCAGGGTTCCATCTCCGTATCAATTCTGCTATTTTGTGAGCCGCCATGCTCTCGGTGAATACGATATTTTGGTCTGAGGCAATATCTCGAGGAATTTTTGACTGAATCAATCGGATAAAGTTTTGGTCTTGACAATTGAATACGATCAAAAGTCCGTGATTGATCATCTCCGTGAGTCGCGAATTCTGTATAATTCCAAGGAAATTGCTTTTATTTTCGGAATCATATTGAAAAACCGCTGCGCATGATGGGACCAAGTTCTCTAATTCATCTGACGGTGTTATATTGAGCAATAGGTCCCTGTGCTCGAACTCGTTTTGCGTAAAGCTATCAGGTTCTTTACCGAACCAAAGGACTTGCGTACGAGGCGGTATCATGCAATTGTAGAACGGCCTGGAAGGGGCCACATATCAGCTAAGCCTAATGCTCCGGATTGAGAACATACAATGCAGGTAGGATCTTGGCGAACTGATACTGGCTTTACAGTTCCAGAAATGCCATTATATAACTGAAAGCGCGCTGATGCGGGTACAGCGGTAAAAGCCGCCATAAACATTGTAACTGCAAGGGAGGTAACGGTGCTATTCAACGAGATCACGGCTGGTTGTGGCTCGTGATGCCCTACTATATACGGATCGGCTGCGCGCTGTTCGGGAGTCATAAGTTCACTGCGCACCGCATTTGCATCTATTACATTGGCGCAGATAAGGCAAGCTAAGCCAGGTGCGGCCATTTGCACTCGTCCTGCTATGTGACTAATTACGTGATCTTTTACGCCTATGCTTACCCCCATATCGAATAGAGGGATATAATATTGGTAGGCTATTTGATTTAGCATCGCTCTACTTGCGTGCGAATCTGTGCACGAAAAAATAACATCTAAATCTGTGATATGGTGTGCCGTTGCTACGTCAGAAATATCGGCAATAAAAGTTTGGATTTTAGCATATTGATTGATTTTTTTAATTGCCCGGGCTACTATATCAACTTTCGGTCTGCCCACGTCTGTCACGGTGCTTCCTACAAGCCGATTGAGATTGGTTGCTTCGATACTTTCCGGATCTATGAGTATAAAATTTGAAACTCCTAAATATGTCAACTGTTGAGCTACCACCGATCCGGTACCTCCGAGTCCAACAATCCCGACGCGTGCCTCTTGCAAGTGCGACTGTCCTTCTTGTCCAAATGCCCGAATTTGGCGATCCCAACGATCATCCTTGTTGTGATTCGCTTCATGCGATTTGTAGCGAATATTCTGCCCTACCTCAATGACATCTAAGGGTTGTGAAGTACCAAGTTTACGGGCAGCACAACCATTTGGTCCTATTACTAATGCAGCATGAGGTAGTCCAGGCGCTTGGTTCTCTAGCAGTGTGGCAAGTGGAATCTCTCCCAGATCGTCGGTGTCAGAGAATGCAGGCGTTCCCTCGCATGAGGGGTGTGTGTGGACGAAAACGATGCAAAGTTTTTCTTCGCGGATCCTTGCGATAAACGAAATGAGAAATTCCGGATCGATTGTAGCTTTTATGGTTGAACGTAGTGAGTATGCGTTGTCAGGTACGTAATGGATCTCTCTTACAAGAATTCGTTGAAGAGTTCCGTATTTAGAGGGGGGACTGGCAAGAAGGATAGCACAAGTTTCTTTTTGTTTTTCAAGAAGTAAAGCGGCCATCTCTTCATAGCGGTCTGCGGGGAAAATAAGTTTCACTATTGTAGACTCGTTAATCTTCGTTTGATAACGTTGAGGTAAGTAATTAGATTGTCGCGATTCGGATTCCACGTTTGTACATGCCAAGAAAACCACAAGGCTGTATCACCAACCTCAGGAATGGCTTGAACGTTACTGGCTTGGGGAAGATTGGGACTTGTACTTAAGAGTAAATCTGAGTCAGCCCAGAAGCAATCTGGTGCGGCAAATGGATAACCAACGGGTGCGATAAATCGTACTCGGGTTGCATCTTTTGTCCATCCTGCGGGTAGCGTAATTCTAGGAATATTTATAAGAACCGCTCCACTTGCTAATGGATTAGCCTCGGCACCTTGCGCAAAATTTTTAAGCTCTGCTATCTGTCGTTCTAATGGCGTCATTGACCGAACGTAGCAGGCGGCGCAATGTAAAATTGACAGGGAGGGTGTACGTTAAGATCGACAGTTTCTTCGTTAGAGATTATTTTGTCGGGTTTACCGTCGCGACTTTCTAAGACTAGTTGGTACTGCGGATTGAAATCAGGAATACGCGCCTTAATTTGGGCACCAGTCAATGCGCTTGATTCGCTACGATAAAGCTTCCCATCCACGAAATAGGTGTATTCGGGGTGACGTTCCCCTATGTTTGCGGTTTCTGATCCTCCCAATTCGCCTGTCATTTTACTCCTAAAATAAGCATGTCCGGTGGTTAGGTTTACCTACTTGTTTTGCTGCTTTGCCAGCCGTTCAAGATAGCGTGATGTTTCCCCACGCTAGGGGTTCCTTCGTTAAGTATTGCCGAATCCTCTCGACCTGGTTCCCTATATAAGTTTGACCCCGTCGGTAGCCAGGCTTCCGCCGCTCTGGGTGGATAGTGGCGTCTCAGGGCATTACGGCAGCTTTTTGCTTGACATTTAACAATCGCATGACCTATAACTAACGTATGACACGCAACAAGCGTATGACTAAGGCTGAGCCGGTTGGCCCTGGCCGCCGCTTTACGCTTCACCGGAGGTTCGGACGGCTCCGCGAAGCGGCTCGGAAGGACGGTATAGTCACCACCAAGATGGCGGCTGGCTTTGGCATTTCCCGCTTTGCTCTTGCCTACCACGAGCGGAAGCTCCACGAACTTATCCGTGTCGGGCCTGGACGCTATCATTTCGTGGACCAGCCGCCGGCATCTCTCGGCGACCATGTCCGGCTGCTCGCGCACCGCTACGGTGGCTCAGCTGTAGCCTCCCATGAAACGGCACTTCGGCTTCATAATCTCAGTGACGTCAATCCGCCAAGTATTGATTTCACCGTTCCTCGATCTCAGCGCTCGGCTCGGCACGATCAAACCGTTCGAATCCATACGACTTCACATCCCATTCCGCAAACAGATCTTACGCGCGTGGACGGAGTCCTCACAACTACTGCAGCTCGTTCTATTATCGATGCAGCGCGCGCTGGAACCGGCCCCGAGCAAATTCAACTGGCGGTATCTCAAGCGCTACAACGAGGGCTGGCAAAACCTCGCGATTTTGTACGCCTCATGCAAACCGCTCCTAGTCGAGTACATCAACTTATCAATTCGGCAATAACCGAATATAAGAACCAATGAAATACACAACAGCAAGTGCGTTCAGTCAGGCGCTCACACAGGCGATAGCCCGCCTTTCGCGCGAGACACGGCAAAGTATTCCCCGGATACGTCGCAAGATTGCGTTCGATCGCATATTGGCGCGGCTTACTGCTGTTGCGCCGGAAGGGTGGCTTCTTAAAGGCGGAGTAGCGCTCGAATATCGCCTCGGAAATGCTGCCCGAGCTACGACAGATATGGATCTTTCGGTACAAAACGGAGAAGCGATA
>Ga0206908_1045_pt1 | contig 24472 bp, 21 predicted proteins | sample Alteio_BWOrgHeat_78_FD_152979 | JGI IMG/M metagenome (GOLD analysis project Ga0206908, IMG submission 152979) | Enriched cells from forest soil in Barre Woods Harvard Forest LTER site, Petersham, Massachusetts, United States -... | ecosystem: Environmental > Terrestrial > Soil > Temperate forest >... | reverse complement strand
TACAAAGAATTCTAGAACGGGCCGTTCGCCCTGAGCTTGTCGAAGGGTAGGCCCGTTTATGCTTCGACAGGCTCAGCACGAACGGGCATGTATAACTTGGTTGTTGTCAACTCACTTTAGCCCTTTTTGAATTTCATCAAATATCGGGTTGATGTACTTTGTTCTGAGTTCTTGTAGTTTAGCGGCATCGATATGTAACCATGGATATTTTTCATCTGAGTTAAACATTTTTTTCAAATCTTGCAGTACTTGTTTTTGCTCAGAAGTCGCATACGTAGAAATATAGCCTTCTATGAAGCTTTTAAAAGCAAGTTCATGCCATTTTTTCAAGTCAATACCTTTGATAATATCTTTTCTTGCTTCAGGTTCGCTGGTAGAAAAGAGACCTAAAAAGAGTTTTAATGTATCGTCAGCTGTGCTCATTAAATTGGCTGCTTTCTTTATTGTTTCGTTATCAATCAAGGTAAAGTGACCACCAATCTCATCATAAAAAACATTGAAATAATGGAAATCTCCATGAATAAACCGTCTATGAAAGTTAGCTAGTTCGATGCCCAGTATTTTATATGCGCGTTTAATTCTTTCTTCATTTTGTGGTGATTGATTATCGCGAAAAGTGACAACTAATTCACATAATACTTTGCCTTTTGCCGCCGGCATTGCCGCAATATAATGAAGGCCGTAACCAGCAGGATAAGAGAAATAAGCAATTGGCAATGCAACATTCGGAAATCCTTTTGGTGGAACGTGTGGGGTGATTAATTCTTTCATGCCAGGATATTGTTCTATTGCTTTGAGATTAATTGTTTCTTCTATTCCATTTTTTGCTTCTTTGACAATATATATGGATGCAGGACCAGGACGACAGGTTGTAGTGACTTCAAAAAGTTGTACCGTGTTAAAACTACCTTGCACTCCCCTTTTTTTTGCTTTTATGCAGACTTCTTTGCTGAAATCGTCATTGAGAAGTTTTTTTTCGCTGTATGCTTTGGCTAAAAACTTGGGCAATGATTGCTCGGTAAAAGTACCATCCGGCTCTAGCAGTGATTTATCAAACGTTATTTCTGGTGCTATGGGTGATCCGTATTGTTGGGCAATCAAATTTTGGCTTGTGTATGGCAATAGGCCAAACAGAGCTGCAAATAGTAGGCCTTGTATCTTTTGCATGAACGTATTCTTCACATGAACTCCTTATTTTTTGGAAACAGTAAAAAGATATGACATTGATACCAATGGTAGAGAATCGCGTTCGCGCCTGTCAATCATATGACTTACCAATGCTTTGGCTTTTTTATAGGAGTGGCTACTCGTTATAGTGAGTACTCTATAGTCAAAAATTCTAACAGAAAATATTTGTTAACTTTTATGGGGAAAGCGGTTGTTTTTTCTGTGAAAAGCTTTAATCTTAAAATGATCTTTACTTGTTACCCATAAAAATAATGATTAATGCTTATTTTAAAGGCGTTTTATGATAAAAAAGAATTACACACAAATTTTCACTTTTGCAGTATGCGCATTACTGGTACCACATGCATTATATGGGTACACCCAAGTGTCCAATGACATTGAATTAACCGTAAATGATTATGCCGATAACCCAGGAGAAGTGCTTGTTTATGGTAGTCGTCCGATTACCGCGGCACAGTTCTTACAAAAGGGTATTCATCCCGTCAAGCTGAAAATTTCAAACAAAAGTAGTGATCCGGTCATTATATCCCCAAAGTCAGTGTTCAAAGAATTGGTAGGCGTTGAAAATGCTGCCCGTATGTTTCATGTTGATAATCAATGGACTTCATCATTGTTGTTAGATGCATGCTTATTGGCCACAGGGGTTAATATAGCAACAATGTGCATGATACCACCTATGATCATAATAACTCTTTGGACTTGGTTCCCAGGTAATGTAATTGGTGCAATATATTGGTTTAATGTAAGAGGCAAAAATAAACAATTAAACCAAGATTTTATTCGCGCATTAGCAGAGCAGCATAAGAATGGAGAATGTGTTATTCAACCAGGATCATCAGCAACCAAAATTTTATTGTTAAAACAAGATCACAGACTATCACGCTTTACATTCCGCGTATTTGATGAACAAAATAAACAATTTGTGGCTTCTTTTGAAGTAGCATTGGATCAATAAACCATATAAATGGTAAGAGTTTTTTATTATGAATAAACGAATAATGAATTTTATTGTCGTCGCAATATTAGTGATGCCCGGCTTAATAAGTGCATTTGAACAAAAGCAAGATGGTATCACGCTGAAGGTTACTGACTACGCACAAAAAACCGCTTCAGTAATGGGTTATACCCCAGATGGTGCTTTGACCGCTGAAAATTTTTTAACAAAAGGCATCCATCCAGTACGCATAACTATAAAAAATGATACAGACAAACCGGTGATGATTTCCAAGCGCTCAACACGATTAAATGTTATAGCACAAGAAGCATTAGTAGATATTTTTCAAAAGGATGTTGTATCAAGCGCGGTTTTTGGCGCTGCTATTCGGTTGGCAATATACATGGGAATAACTGAATTATTAGGAATGAGTCGCTTGTGGTACTTGTTGGATATATTTCTTGTATGTGAGTATTATCAATCGGTAGTTAGTACTAAGCATGACGTTTTAAGTAAGGTTCTTAAGGATCTGTCTGTGCAAGAAGAGTTACGTTACCCAGACGTGATTCAACCAGGTAAAAAAATAACTAAATTACTTTTTATCGATGAAAGAATAAAGAAAAACAGAATGTGTGAATTTCTTGTTTTTGATGAAAAAGATGAAGAAATAAGGACAAAATTTGATATTAGGTTAGTCTGAAACTTTAACTTTAATGTTTTCAACAAAAGCCATGTTCCGGTGGCTGAATTTGCAGTTGATTTAAACGCGTAAAATAATCATTTTAATTTATAGAGGCTTGATTGAAGATTATTTTGATCAAGTCTCTTCCATTGTTTATGAGGTGTTGCCTGTGTTTTCATATCATCAAAAAATAAATATAACTGCCTTGGTAATAAATCTAATTTTTGTCGTAAGTTCGACTATGTGCACCCATTCATTTTATAAATTAGATCAAGGTGTGCAAATAACGATCATTGATTATTTGCAAGAACCAGAAAAGTTAGTTTTTATGGCTGACAATACTCCCATTACAGCGCAATATTGTTTGGATGCTGGATTTATCCCGTGTTGTGTTAATGTATTCAACACAAATAAACATTCTGTTTCTGTTAAGTGTGCTATTGATGATGTATTAATCGCATCAGAAGCAGATGTTGTATACGCTTTGCAGTATTATAGTTTTTTAAAGTCATTTTATCTTTTTTCTTTGAGTAGTTTAATAAGCATAGGAACATTACAATATACTTTGATGAAATCAAAAAAAGAGTTGTTAGATATCGTAAGAGGTAATCTTTTTGACTCTAATATAAAAAATGGTATTGATCCCGAGGTTATGGACGTTCCGTTATTTAAAGACGGTATAGAATGGTTCAGTAAACTTGGTTTTAATGTGAGCAAAAATATTCCAAGTGCATCGGGAATATCAGTGGCTGACGAAGTTGTTATAGAAGAGATTAATAGGCTACACAGAACTGGTGGATTTAAGGCGATTTATGACAAATTAGATTGGCAAAGAATGCAAACAGTTATTTTCAGAAAAACACCATGTGCAGCAATTGTTACTTTAACTGCAGGATGCATGGCTTTACTGACACCATTCTATTGGTGGTCTTTATATTCTACGAACAGAGCGATTGCTCAAGCAGTTAGCGAACAGATTGTACAAACGACTCAAGTAATTATGCCCGGTGAAACTATAAGTTCATGGATATTCGTTAAAAAATCAGGATTGTTTAGCAATGAAAATGCGCTTACTAGTATAGAAGTATTCGTAGAGTAGTACGTTGCATCTTTTGATAAAGAATAAAATTAAAGCACGTAGTCTGATTTTTAGATTACGTGCTTTTTTATTGCGCTATTGGATACGAAGTATAGTAATTATACCGTTTGCTCGGTCTTAACGTTATTGAGGGAACTTACGTACTTAGATGTTGACATCTGTGATGACTTCATCAGTGCCAACAGTAATGATCCGAAAAGAAAGATAGCGCCAAGGCCCCAGGTTATTTTCTGGAATAGGTCTTGACCGCCAGATCCACCAAAAAGCATTTGCGTTCCGCCACCAAATGCACCAAGTCCCATGCTACCTTTGCCTTTTTGTATGAGTACGATAAGAACCAAAAAAATGCATATAAAAATATACGCGGCGACAAGAAGGCCATATAAAATTGACATGTAATACTCCGTTTTATGCTGGGCATCGTACTATATCATCCCAATACATTGATAATATGTTGGATAATATGATGCACTGCTGGGTTTAGTAGGTTTAATTATATAATTAGTATGTACATACTATTATTTTTTGCAATTTTTGAAAGTCCAAACTCGCTCCACCAATCAGAAATCCATTGATCCCATCTATCGCTTTTAATGTTCCTGCATTGTTTTCATCAATGCTTCCGCCATACAACAAGGTTATGTTTGTATTCGGCATATGTTTTGCGCAATAGACCTGTAACCAGGAAAAGACTTTTGTCAGGTAGTCTGTTAGTAGGGTGATGCCGGTTCCTATAGCCCAGATCGGTTCATAGGCAATAAGGCACCTATTATTCGTGTGGGCAGTGAGTGCTTCACTGGTGAGTACCTTGCGTATAGGCAGCAACTGTTGTTCCAAGAGTGCAAAGGTTTTGCCTTGTTCATAATCGGCTTTTGTTTCACCAATGCAGATAATCGGCGTAATGTTTTGTTCAAGTAAACAGTTAACTTTTTTTGCTATTTGCGCATCTGTTTCGCCACAATAAGCACGCGTTTCACTATGACCGATAATGCAATAGGTGCAGCCAACTTGTGCAAGTGATGTGGAATCCACCTGACCAGTGTAAGCACCATGAGTATACTCTGAGCAATTCTGTGCACTCACATGAAGTGCGCTGTTTTCAAACAACTGGGCTATGGCATACAGGGTGGGGAATGATGGTGCTATCACCAAAGTGGTATCCGGATATGCACTCAATTGCAATAATGCTGGCTGATTATGCATACAAAAAGTGAGCGATTGTTCAAATGAACTGTTCATTTTCCAATTAGCTATGTAGAAAAATGGTTGCTTCATAGAGACCTCGATTTTTAACGGGTCGTACCCTTTTACCAAACCTTCGTTGACACTTCGGTTTGGAAATTAAGATGAATGGCCCGTAGTAATATTGTTTATTCAAGTTTTTTTATACTTTAAATATTGAAAAAATTAATAACTTTCACGTGTAGTCATTGCGAGCTTGCGAAGCAATCCAGGAGTAATTTTAATGGTAATGATAGGTAAGATTGGTACAGATTATCCAGTCTTTTTTGTGTTAGTCATAGCATAAATGATTGCTTGACTCATAGTTTTTCCTGGATTGCTTCGCAAGCTCGCAATGACTGGCTTACGCTTTATTGTTACTGCAAATATTTTTTCAATAAATCCTGAATAATTTTCGGATTACCTTTGCCCTTTGTCTGTTTCATCGCTTCACCAACAAAGAAACCAAAGATTCTTTCATTGCCAGGTTTGTATGCAGCAACTTGTCCTGGATTATTGTCTACGATCGCTTTAATCATTGCTTCCAATTCTGGCGAAACACCAATTTGCTCAAGACCTTTTTCTTTGACGATTTCAGCAGGGTTACCGCCAGTTTCAGCTACACTCGCAAAAACTTCTTTGGCAGCATGGTTGTTGATGGTATCTTTGCCGAGCATATCAAGAATAGCAGCTAATTTTTCAGGAGTAACTTTGAACTCTTTGAGCGTGATTTTATGTTCATTTAAATAACCAATAACATCCCGCAATATCCAATTAATAACCTGCTTGTTTGGCGTATGGCGCATGGTTTCATCAAAATAGTTAGCAAGATCAAGATCATCAACCAAAATTTCTGCCTCATAGGGGGTTAATCCTTGCTGTGAGCAAAAGCGATTAAATTTTTGATATGGCAATTCAGGCATCAATTGGCGTATGGCATTAACCTGCGCCTCATCGATTTTGATAATGGGCAAGTCTGGATCAGGGAAGTAACGATAATCAGCCGCTTCTTCTTTGCTGCGCATAGTCACCGTTTTATTCTTTGCCCATAACCGTGTTTCTTGACGAACTACACCACCTTCATTGAGCAATTCGATTTGCCGCTCAATTTCATATTCAATTGCATCAGCGATAAATTTAAACGAGTTGATGTTTTTTAATTCGCAGCGAGTGCCAAGCTTAGCGGCTCCTTTTTTACGCACAGAGATGTTTGTATCTGCGCGGAAAGCACCTTCTTCCATATTGCCAGTGCATACGCCGATATATTGCACAATTGAACGGAGCGCCTTCAGATATGTTTTTGCTTCATAGGCATTGGCTATGTCCGGTTCGCTGACAATTTCAAGCAGTGGGGTGCCGGCACGGTTAAGATCTACAAAACTTTCATTGCTGTATTCAGCATGGATACTTTTGCCTGCATCTTCTTCAATGTGTATGCGCGTGAGACGTATATTTTTGATAGTTCCATCTTCTAAACGAATTGGAATAGAGCCTTTTGTGCAAATCGGCTCATACGCTTGGGTGATTTGATAATTTTTAGGCAAGTCTGGATAAAAATAGTGCTTACGGTCAAAGCGAGATTGTTCTGCTATGGTACAGTTGGTTGCAAGACCCGTAAGAATAGCATGGTCAACTACTTTTTTATTAAGAACGGGAAGTACTCCCGGATAACCTGCGCAAATAATGCAAAGATGACTGTTTGGATCCTTGGGCACATGGTTTGGGGTTGCACAAAAGATTTTACTTTCCGTCATCAATTGTACATGAACTTCTATACCTATGGTTGCCTCATAATCAGGATACCTATCTAAAACGGAAGGGGTGCTAGACACGTAATTCCTTTCATCAAAATTTTATATTTCTTAATATGTTTTATTCCGTCTTCCCGCCTACGTTACACTTCGTCGTGGCTAATCGCGTCATAGCGCTTTAGCGCGACGACGGATCACGCCGTAACACCCATACTTCGTCAAGACTTCGTAGGGCAGGTAATGAAGGCGGATGGTTGCTTACTGTATCATGTTTTTTCAATTTTGTATTCATGAAGAACAGGGGATTCATTACTTTCCAAGGTAATCTTGCTGCCATACGTTTTTTCAAGATCTAAGATGGCATTATATTCAATTGAACTTATATAATCAAAAATGCGTCGATTGACCTGGAGTGTAACGTCTTTTTGTTTTTTGAGTGTGGCAAGGAAATTTTTAAGTGCGTGTAATATCGCATAGCATTCAGTTTGTACCGATTTTACAAATCCAGATCCAGAACACGTAGGACAGGTATCGGTAAGTTGTTGTACCAACGTCTTTCCTGATCTTTTTCTGGTCATTTGCACTAAGCCAAATTCAGATATTTTAAGCACTACTGATTGGAACTTGTCATTTTCCCGCAATATTTTTTCAAAGAATCTAAAAACCTTTTGCCTATTTGAAGCGGTTGCCATATCAATAAAATCGATAACAATGAGGCCACCTATGTTGCGCAACCGCAGTTGTCGCACCGTTTCTTCAGCAGCTTCCATATTCGTTTTAAATATGGTTTCTTCAAGCGAACCTTTTCCAATAAATTTACCGGTATTAACATCAACCACTGTCATAGCTTCAGTTGTTTCGATGATCAGAGAACCTCCTGATTTGAGCATTACCTTTTTTTCAAGCGTGAGTGCTATCTGTTTTTCGATATGATAATGGTCAAAAATCGTTGATTCACCGGTATATAATTGAACTTTGTGACTGTATTCGCTTGCGGTAGCTTTGATAAAATTATAGATACTGTTTTGTGTCTGTTTGTTGTCAGTTATAATTGCTTCAACATCATCATCCAAATGATCACGGACAATTTGTAACGGCAGCGGGATATCTTCATACAATTTTTCTGCAGGCTTAGCGCTTTCAAATTTCTTTTCAATTGATCGCCAGGTGGCAAGCAAATAATCTAAATCGGTGCCAATTTCCTGAGCAGTACGACCTTCTGCGGTGGTTCTAATGATACCGCCCATACCTTCAGGTAAATGATTTTTTACGATCTCTTTGAGTCTGATACGTTCTTCTTTTTCAGCGATTTTCTTTGAAACACCTAGTCGTGATATGTTTGGCATGAGCACAACAAATCTTCCTGGTAGCGTAAAACAGGTGGTTAGCTTTGCTCCTTTTTCATAGACAGGCTCTTTGCTTACCTGTACCAAAATCTGTTCGCCTTCGCGCAAAATTTTACTGATATCGAGTTGCCGATGTACCTTGCGTTCAATCTGTGCGTCATCTTCATCAAGCTGCATGTGTTTGGCAATTTCTGAAACGGCAAGTTCGCGGTCAATTTCTGAAATATGCAGGAACCCAGCACGTTCTTGTCCAATATCGACAAATGCAGTTTGAATACCCGGTAATATTTTGATCACCTCTGCTTTAAAAAAGGCTCGTTCAAGGGTAGTTTGCGCATGTGCTGAAAAGTATAAGTTCTGCAGCACGTCATTTTTTGTTATGGCGATGCGAGTCTGCCATGTATTATCATTAATTAAAATCTTTTTCATTGGCCTTTTCTTGTATATTTGTTTGAACCAGTTGAAGGGGAATTATGCCTTTTTAATCTCATTTTATTTTATTATAGCGTATATATGCAATAAACGGTAGCAAAGAAGCTAAAAATATGCTAAAGTTTCCCCCTATCTACAGTATACATTATCATAAACATTCCATCCGCCTTCGCATACATGCTATGGCGAGGCACGGCCAAGATGGACAAAAAAAGGGAAAACCCATGAATAAATTAGCTTTTCTACTCTGTCTTTCCATTATCGCGCTTCCTGGCTGTGGTCAGAAGAAAAAGCAGGTCAAACCGGTCAAAAATATGTCAAGGACCGAAACAGCCTCTGCAGATATTCCATTAGCGAATGATGATGTTCGCAGTTTCTTTGATGACGATATTGCCGAGTTTGTTCTTCTTGAAGATGACCTGTCTGCAGATTCGTCTACCGTAGTCTCAGCGGACCTGTCCGCCATAGCTTCAGCGGAGGAAGATGAGTTTGCATGGATTAATGAACCTGAGCAAAAGAATAGCAAAGTTGTTTATTTTGATTTTGATAAGTATGCAATACGTGAAGATCAAAAAGAATCAGTTGCTCAAGATATTGCTTACGTGAGAGAAGAACTTGAAAAAGCTGAAAGAAATGATTATACCCCAACGGTTGTTATCAATGGACATGCTGATCATGCAGCGGGTTCAGCAGCATACAATTTAGCGCTTTCTGAAAAACGAGCTAAAGCAGTTGCAAACCAGTTTGCGGCAGAAGGTATAAACGTTAAAACAGTTGGTCGTGGCGCAGAAGTTCCTGCGGTTATTAACGGTAAAAAAGTAACCGGTAATCGTGATGAGCAAGCACCTAATCGTCGTGCTGAAGTGAATGTGATCTATAGCTAAAGTAAGACATTAAGATTTGAATAATAAAAGCCCGTTTGCGTTGCAAGCGGGCTTTTTGTTTGTCCAAGGTAGGGCCGTTCTTCCTGAGTGTTTTTGCGCAAGCAAAAATGTATCGAAGGATAGGCCCAATAAAAAATTATTTTGAATTGTCCGTACCCTTCGATACATTCGTCTACGATGAACACTCAGGGCGAACGGACACTTAAATAATTTTTTTAATTCCAAGCATTATCCTAGAATATCGTTCAATAATTGACGTAATGTATCTTCCAAGTTCTTCTTTTCAAAGTCTATCAACTTCATTTTCATTTGAGCATATTTGTGTGTATCTTTTAAAAATTTTTTCACTAAAGGCACGATATCCGCATATGATGGTATACATTCCCCAAAGCCATGTTTTTTCACAAAGGTATGATTAAACTGCTCCCATTTTAATATGGGGCCTGTGGCATCAAGTAAAATTGGCAGATTGCTGTATATCGTCTCAGACACGCTAACCGATCCTGACTTGATAATACAAAGATCAGAAACTGCCATTAAATCTGCGATCAGATCAGTAACATCAAAGATAGTGGCAGTTAAAAATTTGCTTTGTGCAATCAATGCCTCTAGCTTTGGGCGCAACTGGCCATTGCGGCCTAAAATGAGTATCAAGTGCAGTGGAAATGAAATGTTGTTTAATTCTTGCGTAAAATCATACATAACATCAGATCCTGCCGCTCCCATTAACATAAAAAGTACCGGTTTATCTTCTGGTATACTATGTTCTTTTTTTATAGCTCGAGTGTCTTTTGATGTAAAAAAGCTTGTACGTACGGGAAATCCACCGACTAACAGTTGTGATTCTGGTATGCGTACATCCATTATAATTTCTTTTATGGCCTGATCATTAAATGAACTAATAAGCCAGAAGCCTTTATGCTTGCTGGTATCAAGGTTAGAAATAAAATTGGTTGCATCAAGGTCGGTTGGTATCAGAATGAAGGGAATAGCAAGTTCTTGTGCAGCGGTTAAAATGCCATCATTAACATAGGGGATAACTGAAATAATAAGATCTGGTCTATTGATAGTAAGATAATTTTTAATATGTCGGCGTACAGAATTTTTGGATATAGAAAAAACCCATTTGCCAAGACGAGCAAACATGTTGAGCAGACGAAGATATTTTTTACAAATGAGCCAGTTATAGAATTTTTCTCCATTGGCTTTTCCAAACGTGATGTGGGAAATAAGATCAAGAGGAACTAACACGTGTGAAAATATGTACGTATGCTCGATTTGATAATCATTTTTCAAATAACCATCAATGGCTTTTGCAGCTGCTTCATGCCCACCGCCTCCTGAACTGGTAAAAATAATTATTTTTTTCTTCATATCCATCATTTTCATTTTTTTATTTTTTGCGTAATTACTGCTCTTTTTTTTATTTCCTTACTATTGTGCTTGTTTTTCCATAGCTTCTTCAAGTAATGTTTTTATTTGCCAATATTCGTGAGAATATCTATGCATATCGTTAAATATTTTTAATGCGGGTACACCACGAAGGGTTGTAGCATATGGATTAGCTCCCTGATTAAGTAATAGTTGTATCATTTCAAGCTTTGGCATTTTAGTAGCAGTCATCACTGCAACTAATGTTGGAAATCCATTAATATCTGCTCCTTGCTCAAGTAGTTGCTTAACACCTTCTATGTCTTGTGCCTTAAGTTTGTTACGTAATTCAGTACATAAATTAATGTATCTTCTTGCTGCTGGCGTGTTGAATGTACTTGCAATATCCCAAGGCTGCTTATTAAATTTTTTTGCTATCTTATGGACTAAAAACTTGAATCCTGCAGGGTTACCATACATATCATTGATGATGGTGTTGAAGTGAGCATCAAGCACACTCAATTTTTGCAGCGCTTTAACTACATCGTCTGAATTGTTATATGCATGCACATAGGCAACAATCATTGCTGTGATCTCTGGTGGCAGTGGAGGTGCAGGATCGAGTGGCTCCATACCATTCAGCGCATGTGCTCCTAAAATTATGAATAATGCTATTATTTTTTTCATTAGAATTCCTTTTCTATTGATTCTTCTGTTTGTTCTTCAGATCTTGCATCATGAATCATTTTCTGTATTTCTTCTCTATCATTTTTTGTTCCAGTAACACCAAATGCGGTATTGAATTCTGGTGGATAATAGCCATTAAATTTGTAGTAATAATTTGGTTCTGGAAAATAACCTTTATCAAGTAATAACTTTACTATTTGGGGTCTTCCATATATTACTGCATAGGTTAATGGCGTTGTTTCCTTATAATTTATGTAATAAGGATGTTTAACATCTGTTCGCCCATCATCCAAAAATCTTCCTGAGATAAAATGATAGTCAACATTACTTGAAAGAAGTAATTTGGCTTTTGTAATATCGCCAGCTTTTGCTGCATCAAGTAAGGCTTGGCCTAAGGCTACATATGTTTCTGCAGTAGGAGTTGCGAGTTTTTTTGCAATAGTTTCGGTTATTTCGAGAGGCTCTTTTATGCCTCTTAAGAGCCATATAATTGCTTGCAAGTCTTTTTGGTGACCAAACCGAGCATTAAGTATATCATTAAGCTCAGGGACCAAACCGCTATCTACATCCGCTTTAATAGCAGCAACTAACATATCAATATTATTGCCATAAAGCCTTCTAATTGAGCATATATACTGAGACAAAGAAGTGAGTTCAGAAGAGGAAGTTTCAGAGCTGGTAAATTCCTCCGGTTCTATGGGCTCCATACCATTCAATGCACTTACACATATGGTTATGAACAATAATGCTATTTTTTTCATCAGGATCCTTGTGCTATCTTTAATTTTGCTTTTCTATCTAATTTAAGTATTACAAATAGAAAAATCAAAAATCAAGAAAAATATTAATAAAGTCTGTATTACAGAGTAAAAATGAAGGATAACAATCTAATCCGTCCTTCGCCAAGGCTTCGGAGGACAGGTTGCTGGATTAGCCTGCCCGCCATAGCCTTGGCGACGGCTGGGCCATGCCCCCCTATCGGGTCTCCGACTCTGCCAAAAGTTACGTCGGGCTAGCGTCGCAATGACCTGTCCATCGAAGCCTTTGGCGAAGTTGGACGATCGCAGAGGTTACTTTGGCTTACTGGGCTAACAGACGCTCAATAAGTGGTTTAATTTCTAGCCCCATCTGTTTTTTTTGCAAAGATTGTAGCTTTTTGCGCATTCCTGCAATGATGTGTGGATTATTAAGAAGTTGGGTTATTAAAGCTGGTACCGTGCTGTACCGTTTGATTATATACCCAAAATTATTATCTTCAGTATACCTATGATTAAAACGTTCCCAGCGTAAAACCCCGGTAGTACCATCAAGTAGCATAGGAAGATTGCTATACAATGCTTCACAAAAACTGACCGACCCAGATTTGGTGATGCATAAATCAGATACTGCCATTAGATCTGCCATATCTTGCGTAAACCCTAAGATGGTCAAGCTCATAGTCTCTGGTAAGGGAAGTTCTTCAATCTTTGGACGTAGTAATTCATTGCGACCAAGTGCAACAATCACATGCAATGGTGATTCAACTAGGGTGAGCTGCTTAACGTAGCGATAGCTTGCATATGAACCTGCAGCGCCCATGAGTATCAAGATGGTAGGTTTTTCTGCAGGTATATGATATTTCTTTTTGATACTTGGTATATCTTTTGGCGAGAAAAAATCTTCACGTAAAGGAAATCCGCATACAGAAGTTTGTCCGCGTGGAATATGCGCTTTTTCTACCTGAGTCTTGATATCATCATTTTCAAATGCAAGCGCGAGATGGAATTTTTCATAATCAGGGTCATGGATATTATGAATAAAAGTACGCATATCAAGATCAGTTGGCATGAGCAAAAATGGAATTTTCTTTGCCTTAGTTGCTTCAAGAAGTGCTTTATTGATGAAAGGAATAACAGAAATCACCAGCTCAGGAGAAACTTTTTCAAGATATTCAATATAATTGTGCATAACCATATCATGGTATGTTTTATAGTACCATATACTACCCTTGGACATGAGATTGATGACATTATAATATTTTCTCATGATGAGGTAATTATAGGTATCTTCTCCGCCACTATAGCCAAATGAAACCGATTTCATCGGATCATTTTCCATGATAGGAAAATAAGGAATTACCGTATATTCATCTTCCAAGTACGTTTGCAAGGCACGGGTTGCAGCCATATGGCCTCCGCCTCCAGTACTGGTAAAAACAACGATTTTTTTCTTATGTCTGTTATTTTTGATATCAGTATAGACCCTTTTGTCACTGTGTAGCAAAAATACACATACCAGGAAGGTAGGTAACATAATCCGATATAAAAATTTCTCTTTGACCATTTTTATTTTTTCGTTTCAAAAGGTAAGGTTTTTAAGTATATCTCCACTATAATACTCACTGTATGCTAGGAGTGTTTGGTTGTCAAGGGGTATAGCCCTTTATTTGCCAACGCAAAACTCACGGAAAACCGCATCCATACCTGCTTCGCTGATCGATTTACCGGTCAATTCTGTGCTTTGGGCAAGAACATCTTGTAAGTGATGGGATAATAGTTCATAGGAGATCGATGAGGTGTGCAGAAGTGTTTGAATATCTTGTAATTGCTGCTCGAGTGTAAGTAATAGATTAAATTGTCGACGATTAAGTAAAAAAGGTGATTCGATAGCTTGAAACAGTTCTGTTACCTTCAATTGAATCTGTTTTTCAAGCACTATAACACTTTCAGGCAGGGTATTAGAGACGGCGAACACTTTTGTTTTTTCTATAATATGAGCGCATTCAAAAGGTACTGGAATGTGTTCCAGATCAGATTTGTTACGAACTGCAATTATTTTATTGTGATATTGTGCATATAGCTCGACATATACGGCGCATTCTTCAGGAGTCATGGCGCGTGCACCATCAAATACTAATAAAATGATGTCAGCATCATGCGCGGTGTCAAATGAGCGCTTTATCCCTTCTTGTTCAATGCAATCCGCACTTTGGCGCAATCCAGCAGTATCAATGAGCGTCCAGTAGTTTCCGTGGCGGTATAATCCAGCTTCAATAAGATCACGCGTGGTTCCTGCAATGTTGGTAACAATGGCGCGATTTTTACCCAATAGCGCATTGAATAGTGAAGATTTGCCTGCATTGACCGCACCGATAAGCGCGATGCGCACGCCCTGCCGAATCTGTTTTTGCTGATCAAAGTTGATTTTTAGTGTAGCTATAGTTGCAAGTATATTTTCAACAATGGCTAAAATCTGTTTGCCAAATTCTAAATCTTCTTCATCAATAAATTCAAAACTCGCTTCCGATAACGCCAGTGCTTTAATCAGATGCGATTCTATCGATTTAATAGCATGGGAAAAGCTGCCTTCAAGTTGAGCGAGTGATTTTTTAAGCGCAGATTGTGTATTTGCATGAATTAATTCATTAATCGCTTCGGCTTGGATCAGATCAATTTTATTGTTGAGCACTGCCCGTTTGGTGAATTCACCGCTTTGTGCAAGACGTGCGCCATGGCTGAGTGCTTCTTGGATAATGGCTTCAATGATGAATGGATTATTATGACAGGTGATTTCAACCGTATCTTGGCCGGTAAATGTTTTTGGTCCATGCATTAACAAAAATAATACTTGGTCGATATGATTGCCAGCGGAATTGACCACCCATCCGTAATGAATGGTATGCGTTGGCAAATCAATGAGGTGTTTGTTTGAAGCAAGTTTGCTGAGCGCAGTTGCGATGGTAAGTGCATGTTGACCAGATATACGCACAAGTGCAATTGCACCACTTCCGGTTGGTGTGCATTGTGCAATAATTGTTTGATCATCGTGATTTGTGATCACAGAAAAACCTCTCATTTAATAACGATATTTGATTTCGAACAGGCCGTTCGTACTGAGCTTGTCGAAGTATAGGCCTGACCCTTCGACAAGCTCAGGGCGAACGGCCTAAAAATTTTTAACTACTCAACACAACTTTAAGACCACGAAACTCTTTTTTAAATTTATTGCGTAATGAAGCCATAATCAAATATGCAAAACTGCGGAAAAGTGTCTTTTCTTTCGCATTGCTTTCAACCAATTTTGCATCAAAACTGAAGTGAATGTAGTACTTTGATAGCTTAGTTGAAAAAGTAATATGTCCTAGCTTCATCAAAGAAAGTGATGTACGTACCCAGTCTTCTGCTGCTTTTACCATGTCTGGTGTCCAGATACTTTCTCCACTCTCTACTTTGTCCGCTGTTCTATCAGAAGCATTAGCGAAGGTGGATGTTGGTCTAGTTGTAGGTGACGGCTGGGTAGCTTTCGCAGGCGCAGCTTCTTTTTTTACTGGCGCTGGCTTTGCGCTTTTTTGTGGTTGAGCCACTTTTTTTAGCCTGTCCGAAGGCGCTGGTGAGCTTTTAAGCGAAGTTGGGGCGACGGTGGACACAGCTGGTTTTTCTTGTGGAGCACTTTTTTGATATGGTTCTGCTTTTTGCTTAGATGATACCGGCTGAGTTGTTTTGCCCGCTGTTTTTGTGAGAGATTTTTCATCAAAGAACAGACCAATCTTGGCAGATTTGACGGTTATGCCAAAAAAATTTCTTTGTGGTTCTTCAAATACTTTGACTGAAAAATCATGTGGTTGACCTGCACGATTCCAGGCATTTTCGATTGCTTTAAAAATAGATGAAGCTTCTTCCATGATTGATTTCATATTTTTTTACCTATATATCCTTGTGGGTGGTGGCACTTGCCTTTGAAAATAATATGTAATGAGTTGGTAAGAATCTGCGTGATGATATTAAACTTTCAGCGACGGCGGATGGCCTGCCATACGTAGCTTTGGCGAAGTATGGAGCGGGAAACGGGACTCGAACCCGCAACCTTTGCCTTGGCAAGGCAACGCTCTACCAATTGAGCTATTCCCGCATATTTTAAAGACGTTCCGTCTTCGTTTTCACTCCGACGTGATCTTATCTTTTTTATCACGCCGTAGCGTAGTGAAGGCGGATTTTTTTACCTTGTGTGAACATGGAATAATGTACCATGAGATTAGCCTTTGTCAATAGAAACCCGTCTACGCTCTGCTGCGACGTGATTAATCCACAAAAATCACGCCGTAATATCCATACTTTCCTATGGGCTTCCAGTCTTCGCATAAAGCTTCCTCTTTCGCCCAAGGCTTCAAAGGACAGGTCGACGGACAGGTTTTAGAAGCAAAAGTGAAGGCGGACTTGCCTAAATTATTATTTTTCGTTTAACTGTTATCATAACAGATCTTAAAGCCAAACAAAGGTACCCAAAATGATTAGCCATATTACCGGAACTGTCACGCATTCTGCTGATAAACAAGTATCGATTGATACCGGCGTTTTTGGATTTTGCATACAGGTACCGAATGGTCTTCATTATCCGCTTAATAAAATTGTTACATTTTTTATTCATATGCATTGGAACCAAGATCAAGGTCCATCTTTGTATGGTTTTTCAAATCCGCTTGAAAAGACCGTATTCTTGTTACTGATCAGTTGCTCGGGTATTGGCCCCAAAATAGGGCTTGCGGTACTTGCAGATTTAGGTCCAGAACGATTCTTAGAAACAGTACAAACGGTGAATTATACTGCATTGAGCAAAGTGAGTGGTATTGGCACAAAAAAAGCGGAACAGATAATTGTGCAACTCAAAGGCAAAGTTGCTGATCTGATTAAGTCGGGGGTTAATCTTGGCAGCGCACACCATTTAACCGAATGGCAAACAGTGGTTCAAGCGCTTGAATCACTTAATTACTCACGCACAGAAATTAGCCATGCTATGAGTTATGTGCAGCAACAGGTATCTGATGACGTTCGACAGAGATCTTTCGATCAACTTTTACGACAGGCATTGTCCTACTTAAGCAAACAAGCGTAATAAAACTTATCACTTTAAAAATTAATGAAAATTTATATGAAAGGCTTTCACCATGACATGGCTTATGTTTTTTAATTGGATTAATAATGAAATTTTTGCACTACCAACTACTATTTTGTTCTTTGGTATTGCACTTATCTTAACACTCAAAACGCGCTTTTTACAATTCCGTGGGTTTCCCCATTTCATTCAACTGATATCTGCTGGCGTACGTGGCAAGGGTAAATTTGATCAGACTGGTAAAAAACGCACCATCAATCCTTTTCATGCATTGTTTGCATCTATGTCTACCAGTATAGGCATGGGTAGCGTTGTTGGACCTTCTCTTGCCATCATGACCGGTGGCCCTGGTGCACTTTTTTGGTTGGTGGTATATATCTTTTTTGGTTCTGTTACCAAATTTACTGAAGTTGCATTTGCATTAGATACACGAATACAAATGCCGGATGGACGGGTAATCGGTGGACCAATGCAATATCTTAAATCGGTGAGCACGGTGTTGGCAAATTGGTATAGTATTATTATGGTCTTTCTTTTTGCCGGTTGGTCCAGTTTACAATCAAACACGTTAGCAACTATTTACGCACAAGAAGGTGTTTCAGAATGGGTAATCGGGTTAAGTCTTGCAATCTTGATATGGTATACCCTGCAAGGTGGTGCTAAGCGGGTTGGTTTAATAGCAAGCAAGTTGGTGCCGTTTATGTTCTGCTTATATATAGCATTTAGCTTGATAATTTTATTGAAAGATCCTGTTGCTTTATGGGCTGCAATACGGTTGGTTGGCAAAAGTGTTTTAACACCGTCGGCAGCAATTGGTGGTTTTGTTGGTACCACAATTTTTCATGCGATGCGTTCTGGTATGTACCAAGGAGTATTTATTACTGAATCAGGATTAGGCACGTCATCTATTGCGCATGCAGTTGCTGATACCAAATCGCCGACTGATCAAGGTATTTTGGCAATGTATTCTGGCATAGCAGATATTATTTTATCGATAGTTTCTGGCATGCTAACATTGGTGACTGGTGTTTGGAGTTATGGGGTGTTCAGAAGCACTTTGGTGTATGAAGCATTTAAGTTACACGCTCCTGCCATTGGGCAACTTGCATTATTGGTAAGCATTTCATTGTTTGTGTTAACGACGGTGATTGGTAACAGTTTTAATGGCACACAAAGCTTTGCATCATTAACTAGAGACCGTTGGTTACGACTCTATCGCTTTTTTGTATGCATCATTATTTTCTTTGGCGCGCTGTTGCCAGTACCACTGGTATGGGCAGTTATGAATACATTGCTTGCGTTAGTTGCAATACCAAACTTGATTGGGCTTTTGATTTTAGCATTCAAAAAACCTGATGTGATTGAGTGTTGATGCAGTAAGACATATTTGTAAATTGGCAGTACACTTGGTATGCACTTTCTCGAATAATCACATAACTTAAAACAGGAGATTTCTATGCAAAATCGAACAACCTGCTTTTTAATTCTTCTAAACTTCGCATCTGGTATATGTGGCATGGAACATACAATAAACAAAGAAATTGAACTAAAGGATGTTGTACATATAGTCGTAGTGCCGGGCATAGGTGCAGTTAGCATTGATAATGAAGTTGATGCCAAACCGGTAAAAAGAGATTATATACGCGATATATTTCCCCAATTTGAAAATGTACATTACACAGAATCTCCTCAATGGCCTCCTGATTTAGGCCAAGAGCAATGCCTTGAATGCCTGAAAAAAACTATGGATCCTCTTATAAAAGAACAAAATGTTAAGCGAATTATACTTCATGGCTCTTCTATGGGTACAGCCACCACATTAAATTATGTTGCTGAGCATCCGGATAACGTCAAAATGGTAATATTAGAAGGAACCATAGCTTCAGGTAACAATCAGATTTCTCTCGTTGCGGAAACGATATCTCCTCTGCTCACTAAAATTCCATTGAATTATTATGTCTTACCTTATCTCGCAAAAGTTTTAATGAGCTTTTTTACACCAACAGAAAAAGGATTTGAATTTAATTGGGGTGCGAAATTTAAACTATGTCCGTATTGGCCAACAGGCAAGCAATCTTTTTTAAGTATTGAAAAAATACCTCACGACTTGCCTATCATTTTATTGCACAGTATTTATGATATGACGCCTTTTGAACAAGCAAGAATTATTTATGAAGGTCTTAAAAACAAGGGCCATGATAATGTTTATTTACTTCCTATAATAGAAAAAAGACATGATTGTTTGCTTGATCGAAAAAAGAATCAGAAAGAAATCGCTGCGCTCTATACAATTTTACAAAAACACAACTTGTTACCAGATCAAAATTCTGACACAAATGAGAATGTTGATTTAACTATATATCAGCCTCAATTGGATTCTGCTGCGTATACTAAATTGTATAATCAGGAGTGGTACTTTATTCTTGTTAAACCATTTTGTTGTCTTTTTACGTTAGCAATGATTGCTCATTTATTAGGTTCTTAAAACAGGGGATTTCTATGCAAAATCGTATAATCTATTCTTTGGTATTTTTATTCTCTGTTACTGCTTTGCATGGCATGGAACCATCCGCCGACGCGCAGAATGCGCTATGGCGTGATGTCACGTCGGAGCAATCAACCGTCGCGCAAAACGCTTCCTACTCCGCTAAAGCTACGACGGACAGGATGGCGGACAAGAGCGAAGACGGACAAAATGCTCAAAACCTTCCTGATTCTGCATTACTTATTATACAAGAGAATAACAAAAATGGTTACGCAACCGCGTTATTACCTGAATTTCATACTGACAGAAAACATCTATATTATGCTGATTCTAAAGATTGGCATGATTTAGGGCAAAATCAATTGCTTAATAGTATAAAAAACTCAATAGGCAACTTGAATGAAGAAGAACAATATTCGAAGAAACAATTTATAGTCTATGCGTATTATGAAGGAGCGCTAACAGCGCTCAATTATATTGCGCAAGAACATCCAGAGCAGGTTAAAATGCTCATTTTAGATAATGCTGTTGCGTCAGGAAATAGCGCTCTTTTTTATAACGCACAAAAAAAGTCTCCTTTTCTTTCTTCGTTACCACTGAGTTATTACTGGTTACCATATCTTGAAAAATTGCGAACGTTTTCGTATTCACCAGCAGGAAAGCAACCCATTTTGAATATCCAAAAAATATCTCAAAATTTACCTATCATGATTGTGTATCACACAAACGAATTATCTTTTGATGATGCCAAAGCATTATATGCAGGTCTAAGATCGCATGGTAATACGAATACTTATTTGTTTCCTATCGAACCCGGTGATTCTTATAACTTAACAAATACAAAGCAAGATGAAGTTTGTGCTATTCGCAAGATTATGCAACAACATGCATTGTTACCGGAAAATGCTTCCAACGTGGATTGCAAGAATGATTTGGAAAAATATCAACCAGAACCAGATATGAATGCTTATAACCAACTCGTCGCTAAAGAGAAGATATTTCCTTATCTTGATGGATGTTTAAAGATAACAGCATTTGGACTTGTATTAGGCATATGCATGTATACTGTTTTCAAATCAACTTCAATTAGTTCGTTGAGGATTGTTGAGATTAAGTGTTAATCAATAATAAAATCGTAAACATATATGCTATATACGTCGGTATAATGATATAACTTAAAATTTTTGTTACCGATGCAATATTGGTTGTTAAATTATGTGTTTCAATAAAATGCACTTTTAAATACACTTCACATAATCCGATAAATGCGGTTAAGAGTAGGATGCTGGCTTTAATAACGTAGATTGGCAACCAACTAATTTTCAATAAGGGCAGCATAAGAAAAAATAGTACGCTTAATCCTAAAAATGCTTCAAGGTTGGCATATATGAGTTCTTTAAATTTGTGGGATCCGATTAAATGCGGTCGTAATACAACATATTCTGCGGTAAAAATCACCGCTCTGCTAACCCACAGCAAAAGAAACATAGTTGGAAAAATCGATGTGTAATCTGAAAAATCAGAAAAAATATTCAACAAAGAAAAAGGTTCTGCCTCACCCATAACGATAAGTACAATACCAACTAATAAGGTGGTGAAGATGGTAAGCAGTAATTTTAATAAGAAAGTCATAGTATTTATCCTCAAGTTGATTTCTTTTTGCTATGACTTTAATAAAAATTTGCTTAAAAATTCAACAAAATTTAATCAGATTCAGCTAATTTCTTGAGCAAAAAAGTTTCCAGTGCATACATAACATGGTAATCTTCCTCCTCAATGTGGTCATAGCCAAGCAGATGACAAATGCCATGCACTAACAGCACACGCATACGTTCATCAAAAGATTGTTCCCAACGTGGCAAATCATCCATAACGTATTGTGGTGCAATGATAATATCACCTAGATTTTTGTCTTCTTCAGTTTCTGGCTTAAGGCGTTCGCCGGCTTTAAGATATGGGTCATAGGGGAAAGAAAGAATGTCTGTTGGTTTGTCTTGAGCGCGATACGCACAATTATGATTACGCATGGCTTTATTGGTGACTAACATAATGCCGAGATCAAAGTCACTGTAGTCCAGTGCTTTTAAAACAAGAGCAGCATCTTTTTTGAGCTGTTTTGTGTTGACTTTAATTTTACGTTGTGCGTTTTGTATGGTGATCATTTTAATTCCTACACATTGGCATACCACTTTTCATCAACTTGACCAAGATACGCCTCTGACAATGCATCGGTTGTATATTTAATTTCTTCTGCTTGTGTAACACCCTTAATCAACTGTTCATGCGCTTTTATGTGATTAATCATCTGCTGATCAGCAACATGAATCGTCAATACCGCAAGAGGTACCTTGAGTGAAAGTTGTTGTGATGTCTTGAGCTTACGTACTTGGCTGCTAATCGCGATCACCTGCGCCATCACCTGAGCGCTTTCTGCAAAAGCATAGGCATGTTGTGTATGAGCAAATTTCGTCTGGTGAATAGATGCACCTTGTTCATGTGCGCGGTACAAATCTTGGTAGATGGTTTCAGTAACATATGGCAAGTATGGTGCATAGAGCTGCAAAATGCGTAGTCCTACGTGATACAATGTCCATTTGGTTGCATCAACAGTAGCTGCATCATATTGGTCAGGATTAAACAACTGATTTTTAACAAGTTCTATGTAGTTATCACAAAAATCATTCCAAAAGAACTGCTCTACTTGATTCAATGCAAGCCCAAACTCATTTTTATTGAAATAGTTGGTATAACTTTCAAAACAACTACTGATGCTGTGCAATAACCATTCATTAACAGCACCAAGATTCTTACGTTCTTGTTTTGGATTTTCAAGCGTTTGCATATGTGGTTCTGCAAACCTGAATGCATTCCAAATTTTGGTAACCAGTTTTTGGCCAATTTTTAACTGATTTTCAGAGAATGGTACATCATACCCCAAGCTGCCTGAAGCGGTCCAATGGCGAATTACATCAGCAGAATAAGTTTTTAACAAATTGTCTGGCGTGAGCGATGCATTTTCCTTTGATTTGGATAATTTTTCTTTTGCGTCACTGAGTACATGACCAGAGATGACAATATCTTTCCATGGAATAATACCATGGTGCATCCATGATTTGACGATGGTATAAAATGCCCAGGTGCGTATGATGTCATGTGCTTGTGGGCGCATGCTCATTGGTATGAACGATGAGACATCACTGTTATCTCCAAACGGGAACGCTGAATTTTTTTTGAATAGTTGATAACAAATGTAGGGTGAAATGGAAGAGGTGTTCCAGGTGTCCATCACATCAGTATCTGGTTGCACTTTCGTGCTTGCGCACTTAGTGCAAGAAATAGGTATTACATATTCTTGCGGGTCAACAGGCAATGTAGAAAGATTGGCCAAAATAACTTCATTGCAATCAAGACAATGCCACACAGGAAATGGAATACCAAAATAGCGTTGGCGTGAAATGCCCCAATCCCAACTGATGTTTTCAACCCAGTTTCTGTAGCGAGATTTCATGAAAGCAGGGTACCAGTCAATTGTGTCAGCAAAATCCAAAAACGCTTGTTTATGATCAAGTAAATTTATGAACCATTGTTTTAACACCATGTATTCGATCTCTTTTTTGCATCGTTCATGGACATTAACTGAATGCATTATTGGACGTTTTTCGGTCAGTAATCCTTGCGTAGCTAATTCTTCAATAACTTTTGCGCGTGCATCAGTCACTTTAAGGCCTGCCAAAAATCCGGCATTTTCAGTCATTTTACCATCAAAGCCGATCGATTGTTTGTAAGGAAATTTAAATTTTTTGTACCATTCAATATCGGTTTTATCACCAAATGTACAGACCATAACCAGTCCGGTGCCTTTTTCTATGCTTACCTGTTCATCAGCAAAGATAGGTACGGTAAAATTAAATAAAGGCACTGTTGCCTGCTGGCCTTTGAGGTGTTGGTATCGGGTATCTGCAGGATTATAGAGTAAGGCAACGCATGAAGGCAGAAGTTCAGGCCGCGTAGTGCCAACAAGCAGATCATTCCCCTGCATATCTTTAAATACGATTGTGTTGAAAAATGATGCTATTTCTTTGTCATCTAATTCAGCTTGGGCGACCGAGGTGCGGCAGTTTGTGCAGTATAATGCCGGCTCATCTTTGCGATAGACAAATCCTTTTTTATATAAATCGATAAAAGATGCTTGTGATAATGCGCGTACGCTATCTGAAATAGTTGAATACCAGTGGCGCCAATCAGCCGAGAGTGCCATCTGTTGCCACAATTCTTGGAATGCTTTTTCTGCGATTGCTGTTTCTTCAAGGCAGGTTGTGATAAAGGCAGCGCGTCCCACTTGGTGCGCTTTAATGCCCCGTTTATTTTCTACATAACGTTCGGTTGGTAAGCCATTATCATCAAAGCCGAATGGGTAAAAGACGGAAAAACCACTCATACGCTTGTAGCGTGCAATAAAATCGGTCTGGGTATAGGAGAAAATATGACCAAGGTGTAAGGTACCTGATACGGTTGGTGGCGGCG